>OLQS01000094.1_pt1 | contig 62282 bp, 49 predicted proteins | sample 1672291 | NCBI WGS metagenome assembly OLQS01 (sample SAMEA3136668, study PRJEB25190) | human gut metagenome | biome: human gut; feature: human-associated habitat; material: faeces | place: Austria | collected 2013
GATGTCGTCGAACAGCAGCTCTTCGAGCGTGTTCGGCGTCAGGTTCAGAAGCTCTCGACCAGGGCGGTGGAGAAGAACTTTTTTCAAGGGCTTGATCTCGCTCTTGACGTTCAAACCAGCCATAGCAACCCTCCTTTTCCTTTATGCATTTTCCAGATTTTAGGCTTGCGGAAGCGCCCGTTGCGCACCGGGCGTCCGTTCACCTCGCCAAAATCTCATGGTTCGGATCAAATTGCAACCACAAAAACGAAACAAAACGGTACCCCTCGTCATACCTCGTGGTTTTTCGGCGAATGGTCATCACCTAGCCGAGTACTATTCACAGTTTCTTCATAGTTGCTTTATTGCGATAAAGTACTGAAGTGGTTGCTGAAGCTGGTTTTCAGGGCTGGAACGCCCCATCGACGGACGTTGGGAGTGCATATTTGATTAACTCGAATGCATAAACATTCAAAAAGATGCATTTAGGATGCAATCGCTTCGCCGCATGCCGATCGGATGCTGAGAGCACGAGGTGCCCCGAGCCGATACTCTTGCAGCTTTCGAGCGCAAAACGCCAGATATATGGCTAATTTTCAGCCATCGCTCCCCCGCCGGTGCGCTCTACGCATCCATCGGTTGCAGAAGGGAGTTTTACGGTATAATACCGGTGCTCGCTGAAACGCGCCCGTGGCTCAATGGATAGAGCAACGGACTTCTAATCCGTCGGTTGCAGGTTCGAGTCCTGCCGGGCGCGCCATCTTCTGCTTGCGTCGGCGCTTCGTTCGTACCTGCCTTTTTTGGCAATTTGAATAAAATTTAATTATTATCTCAAACTTTTTTCTAAAATACAATAGGAAGTTCTAAGTTAGTCACAAGGCGATGACGGACAGCTCTGTTTTCGGACGCAGGATGCGGCGTTGTCAACCGATTGGCAACATCCTTCGCAAGCTAACTCGATCTTCTTATTCGATGGCGTACTATTGAAAGCTCTATAACCTCCTAGCTCATGACTATTCTTAGATCGCACATCGAGAGGAGCTGCGCATGCCGTACATGGAGAACCATACGTTGTACTACAAGAAGCAGTGCCCGTTCTGTCAAAAGGTTCTACGCTTCATGGACGACAACAAGATCACGATGGACACGCGAGACACCTTGCAACCCGGCAACCAGAACGACCTCGTTCGCATCGGGGGAAAGAAGCAGGTTCCCTGCCTCGTCATCAACGGCAAGCCCCTCTACGAATCAGACGACATCATCGCCTACCTGCGCTCGACGAACGCTTAGCGCCGCTTTCATAGCACCTGCGCCATCGACCGTCCGCACTCGCTGCGGGCGGTTTTTTTCATGCCGCAGGCTCAAACGCGGCGAAGTTGCGCTGCCCGCCTGTCCAAATACGCGATGAGATCCTCCTCGCGAGGGCCCAGGGTGTGCGCCTTGAGGTGGGAAACGCCGAACCCCCAGGTGAAACCCTGCGCCGGAACGACCGTCACGGCATCGCTACCGCTGAAGACCTCGAGCGAGGCGAGGTGCGGCAGCGTGAATCCGATGCCCTCGCCCCGCAGGACGAACTCGTAGATCCAAAATATCTCGGAGTATTTCACGATCTCGGGCGGATGAACGCCCTCGCGCTCGAACCGTGCCAAGAGATCGCGATAGCATTTGAAGTCGTCTCCGGGTATGGCCAGGCGCCGTTGCGCCAAATCCTCCGGCTCCAGCACGCCGCGCGCGCTGAGCGGGTCGTCGCTGCGCACCCAGTAGCTCACGGGCGAGGAATACAGCTCGTGGGAGTGGAAATCGTCGACCGGAGACGTCACGGTCAACGCGAGGTCGTACAGGCCATCGCGCAGCACCGACTCGCACATGGCATCGGGCATTTCGTTCAGCGTGATGGACACGTCGGGATGCTGCCCGAGGAACTCGTCGAGGAAGCCCGAACCCAAAAGGCCGGGCACGCCCAGCGAGCAGGCGATGCGCAGCTCCACGTAGCCGCTCGACGATATGCGCTCGAACGCGCTGGCCAGCAGGTTGCGCTCGGCGCGCATGCGCTTGGCATACTCGTACAGCTCGTCGGCGTAGGGCGTGGCGCGGCGCGTACCGTCCTCGTCCACCGCGAAAAGCGGCACGCCCAACTCGCGCTCGAGGTTGCGGATCGCCTTCGCGAAGCCTTGCGGCGACATAGGCACCTTGCCCGCGGCGGCACTGAAACTGGGCGAATCGTATGCCAGCATGAAGTAGTCGTACTTGTCCTGCATCATCGCATGTCCCTCCCGCCTCCTTGCGCGGAAAGGGCTCCCTCTCCTGCTCCGCGCCGCCCATTGTACTACGGCGCACGGCTCGATTCGGCCTTTTCGCCATGCTTGAAACTAAATGTTTCAGCTGCAAACAATGAGCTACACGTCAAGCTATTGCACAGAATATCCATGAGAATCTACAGTAGAGTCAGGCCGCAGGAGGGCGGCCGCTAACCACTTCCTCGCATGGGAGGAAGGCAAGGAGGAGCATCATGAGCGCATCTACCAACAACCTGAGCAGGCGTTCCTTTCTCGCAGGCGCCGGCATCCTGACCGCGGGATTCGCCGGTGCTGCGCTGACGGGCTGCGGGCCGCAGCAGACCAAGGAGGGCGCGGCCGACGCTCCGGCAGAGGGCGCCGAAACGAGCGCCGCAGCAGGCAACGCAGCCGACGACGCCATCTGGAGCATCCCCGAGCTGGGCGAGCCGAAGGAGACCGTGCAGGCCGACGTATGCATCGTCGGCGCGGGCGGCACGGGCACCGCGGCGGCCATCCAGGCCATCGACCTGGGCCTCAAGCCCGTCGTCATCGAGCGTTTGAGCGGCTACGGCGGTTCGTTCATCGGCACCGAGGGCATGACCGGCCTCGAAACGCACTTCACCGAGGCCGACGGCGGCGTGAAGTTCGCCGGCGCCTACAGCCCCGACGCCCCCTACGGCGTGAAGAACGCCATCAACACCTGCCTGAACTACCACCACTGGATCCCCCAGCACAAGCTGTACGAGAACTTCTTCGGCCAGACGTCCGAGACCATCGACTGGCTGGAGGGCCACGGCATCCAGTTCGAGGGCAACATCTCCATCGGCGTGGGCCCGAAGGTGTGGCACGTCTACGACAAGGGCGACAACGCCAGCCCCGGCGGCTACTTCATGCAGTGCTTCGGCGCCGAGGCCGAGAAGCTGGGCGTGCAGGCGTACTTCAACACGTTCGGCCGCAAGCTCGTCGTGGAAGACGGCAAGGTGAAAGGCGTGCTGGCTGAGAAGGAGAACGGCGACGTGCTGAAGGTGGAGGCGCCCGTCGTGATGATCGCCACGGGCGGCTACGCCAACAACTCCGAGTTCCTCTACGCCGTGTCCGAGACGAAGAACGCCAACATCCAGGCGCTCGGCATGGACTGCCGCGCAGGCGACGGCATCAAGATGGCGAAGGATGCGGGCGCCGAGATGGCCGAGGGGCTGGGCACGGTCATGTGGTGCGGCCCGGTGACCATCGGCGCCGTGACGGCCACGTGGACCACCGACGCGTACTCCGCCGGCGTGCAACCAACGCTATGGCTCAACGAGAGCGGCTCGCGCTTCTGCAAGGAAGACCTGTGGCTCGACGACTTCGCCGGCGCGGGCATCTGCGTGCGCAACCAGGAGAAGACGTTCGCGCTGTTCACCGAGGCCGACATGCTGCGCTGGGAGACGGACGGCCCCGACGGCCAGGTGTTCTCGTTCGGCACGCCGGGCACGCCGTTGGCCAAGGCGCGCGAGGTGCTGGAGAAGGCCGAGGGCTGCCATGTGGGCGACACGTTGGAGGACGTGTGCAAGGAAGTCGGGCTCGACGTCGCCGCGGTGAAGGCCACGCTCGAGCAGTACAACGGCTACTGCGACGTGGCCGTCGGCTTGGACGGCGACGACACGAGCGCCGACGAGGAGTTCGGCAAGCGCGCGAAGTACCTGCACAAGATGGACGCGGGCCCCTACTGGCTGTGCGAGACGGCCGACGGCTTCTACACCACGTGCGGCGGCATCAAGGTGAACGAGAAGACCCAGGTGCTGGACAAGGACGGCCAGGTCATCGTCGGCCTGTACGCCGGCGGATCGGACGCGGGCGGCCTGTACGGCGACTCCTACGACGTGAAGTTCGCCCCCGGCTCCCAGGCGGCGTGGGCCGTCAACTCAGGCCGCCTGGCCATGAAGGACGCAGCCGAGCTGCTGGCTTAGCCGTCCGCCCCCGCTCTTTCCGGCTTGCGCATCCGCCCCCTCCCTAGATCGCAAGCAGAAGCCCCGGCCCGCAATCGCGAGCCGGGGCTTCGTTTTCGACGGGCGCGCGGCGACGCGACGCCGAACGGGCGGTAACGATGCGCAATCAAGTCGGGCGCGGCGCCGACCGGCAAAGAAAAGGCCGTGCACACTGGGTGCACGGCCTGCGAATTCGTGGAGCGGGTGACGGGAATCGAACCCGCGTCATGAGCTTGGAAGGCTCAGGTTCTACCATTGAACCACACCCGCGTTTTGCGCGGCGACTATTGTACCGCAAGTTCGCCCGATGCGAGCGAAATTATCCGAGAAGAACCACGAGGTGCCCATGACCTCCCCTTTGGACGACTACAACCGCAAGCGCAACTTCGACCGGACGGCCGAGCCGCCCGGCACCGCAGCGCCGCGCGACGACGGCACCGCCGGCGGGCGCGACGGGCGTTTGCGCTTCGCGGTGCAGCACCATCTGGCCTCGCGCGACCACTACGACCTGCGCCTCGAATGGAACGGGACGCTGCTGAGCTGGGCCGTTCCCAAAGGTCCTTCGTACAACCCCCGCGATAAGAGGCTGGCCGTTCGCGTGGAGGACCATCCGCTGGACTACCGCACCTTCGAGGGCACCATCCCGCAGGGAGAATACGGCGGCGGCACCGTCATGCTGTGGGACGAAGGCTGGTGGGAGCCGCTCGTGGACGTGGAGCGGGGGTTGCGCGAGGGCGACCTGAAATTCGTGCTGCACGGGCATCGCCTGAAAGGGGCCTGGGTGCTCGTGCATATGAAGCCGAAGAAGGGCGAGCGCGACGTGAACTGGCTGCTCATCAAAGAGAAGGACGACTACGTGCAGGACGAGGCGGGCATCGCGAGTTTCGACACGTCCGAGCAAACCGGGCGCACCATGGACGAGATCGCGCGCGGGGAAGACGAGGCGTTCGCCGCGAACCCCTTCGATCACGTGGACGTCGAGCTGGCCAAGCTGGTGAGCACGGCGCCGCCCGGCGACGGCTGGCTGTTCGAGGTGAAGTACGACGGCTACCGCATCGTCGCGTACGTCGAAGGCGGGCGGGCGCGCCTCGTCACGCGCAACGGCAACGACTACACCGACCGCTTCCCCGCCATCGCGCGCTCCTTGGAAGACTGGGCGGCGGGACGCGCGATGGTGCTCGACGGCGAGCTCGTGGTAACCGACGAGGCCGGAAAAACCGATTTCCAGGCGCTGCAGAACTTCCTGCGCGACCCTTCGGGCAAGCATCCCGCCTACGTGGCGTTCGACCTGATGGCGTTCGAAGGAGACGATATGCGCGACCGGCCGCTCGCCGAGCGCAAGGAGCTGCTGGAGTCGCTGATGAGCGACGCGCCCGACGACCTGCGCTACAGCGTGCACGTGCGCGGCAACGGCGCGGACAGCTTCCGCGCCGCCTGCGAGCAGCATCTCGAAGGCGTGGTGGGCAAGCGGGCCGATTCGCCGTACCGCGGCGTTCGCAACGGAGACTGGATCAAACTGAAATGCGGAAACGAGCAGGAGTTCGTCGTCGGAGGATACACGCAGTCCGCCAAGCGCGTGCGCGGGATCAGCTCGCTCTTGCTGGGGCAGTACGAGGGCGGCCGGCTCGCGTACGTCGGACGCGTGGGCTCGGGATTGAGCGAAGCGGCCTCACGCGAGCTGATGGCCGCGTTCGAAGGCCTCGAGCGACCGGACGCGCCTTTCGCCGACGCGCCGAAGCCGCGCTCGGGCGAGCGCGTCGTATGGCTGGATCCTCAGGTGATCGTGCAGGTGAAGTTCGCCGAGTGGACCGAGGACGGCCTGCTGCGACACCCCAGCTACCAGGGCATCCGCACCGACAAAGACCCACACGACTTGCAACGGGAACCCGCATCGGAACCTGACGAGCAAACCCCCGACCGATTGGAGCGCCCCATGAATTCCGACAACGAGAAGAACGGCGAGCTGCGCATCGACGGCGTTCGCATCACGAACCCCGGAAAGCTGTTGTTCGAAGACCCACCCATCACGAAGGAGGACGTGGTGCGCTACTACGCCAGCATGGCCGACCGCATGCTGCCCTACGCGTCCGGCCGCATCCTCAGCATCGTGCGATGCCCGCGCGGCGCGGATTCGGCCTGCTTCTTCAAGAAGCATCCCGGGCCTTCCACCCCGGGCGTGCGCACCGTGGACATCCCCACGAGCAGCGGCGACGAGGAGCCGTACTTCTACGTGGAGGATGCCGTCGGGCTCGTGTCGGAAGCGCAGATGGACACGTTGGAGTTCCATCTCTGGGGCAGCCGGGTGGACACGCTCGAACAGCCCGACATGATGGTGTTCGACCTCGACCCCGACAAGGGGCTCGGCCTCGAGCAGGTGCGGCGCGGCGTGCGCGACCTGAAGGGCATCCTCGACGAGCTGGGGCTGAAGTCGTTTCTCAAGACGAGCGGCGGCAAGGGCTACCATGTGGTGCTGCCGTTTCAGCCGGCAGCTTCCTGGGACGCGTTCCACGACTTCGCGCGGCGCATCGCCCAGGTGATGGCCGAGAAGTGGCCCGACCGCTACACGAGCAACGTGCGCCTGGCGAAGCGCACCGGCAAGGTGTTCATCGACTGGATGCGCAACGGGCGCGGCGCCACGAGCATCGCCCCGTACTCCCTGCGCGCCCGCAGCGGCGCGCGCGTGTCGATGCCGCTCAGCTGGGAAGAGCTGGACGAGGCGGCGCCCGACGCCTTCACGATGGACGACGCGCTCGCGCGCATCGAGGGCGACGACCCGTGGGACGGCTACTTCGACGTCGACCAGGCGCTCGAGTAGCGAGGGGCTACACGCGCAGCGAGCCGCTGGAAAAGCCGTTATCGAACGGGCACCAAGCTACATCGACCCGAGGCTCCATTCGAGGCTGCCGAGTACCCATGCGATGCCTTACCGAACCCGTCTGCGTTTTCCATCCATTCTCATCAGTCAAGCGAAGTTCTTCTAAGTGCCCTTATTTGTTCTAGAGTGTAAGGTTTCCCCGCTTTTCTATGCACCATTTTGTGACAGTTGGGACATAGCGGGACAAGATCCTTAATCGGATCTATCTCGCGTTCCCCTTTCGATAGGCTCAATGGTTCGAGATGATGCACCTCGATTACTCCCGAGAATTCTTCCCCGAACTCCTTGCCAAAGTCTATGCCACAAATTGAGCATTTGCATCCATAGTGTCGCAAGCACGCTCTTCGCGCTTGCGGTGATCTTTCGTAAGCTACGGATCTCCTCTCCACCATCCTCCCTTCGCGATGGCGAACCCCTTTGTCGTAGTCTTCGATCTCATCCTCGATGCGTTCGACCTGCCTCTTTTTGGAGACATTCCTACCGCATGCGCTGCCACTAACCTTCGCCTCCCGCAAGATTGCACGCACGCCCATTTCAGCCGCCACTGCCTCAAAACGAGAAACATCATCGACGCCCGCTCGAAGGTAATAACATGGACGATAAGAATCGAGATAGTACAGCAAATTGCAGAGCGCTAATTCCACAAATCTCGAAGCATTTAGTCTGGAAGTCGCATTTACAAGCCCTTTCGAATAGAACCCCTTTGGAAACAACCATTTCGAGCTGTGATACCAAGGCAAAGAGTAGCTCAACCGGTCCGACTCGCTCCTATGGCACTCTTCTATTTTTTGAAGAAACCGGTAGTTCCATCCTCGCCAATGCTCGGGCAGCTTGCCCAAAAACTGCTCCGCAGTGGCGATCAGCGCAATAGAAGCGAATGCTTTTTCGTCTAGATTGTTCTCCATAAGCAAATTCAAAGTTTCCAAAGAAGCCTTGGGTGCTTGCGCAACATGGGCAGTATATTTCCCAAAGCTATAACTGATCGTACGCTTTTTGGGTTTTACGGGTTCTGCCAATTTGGCCACAGGAAGCCAATCGAAGCCCTGACAAGGCTCTACCCCCTCCTCCGCAAACGACTCCAAAATGACAATCTCTTTGAATGAAAGATCTGCTCCCTTTTCATAAGACGACTCATTCCAAAGATCGATCAAATTCGACCAAGATAGTTCGAAAGATGACGACTGCTGCATTCTTGGCTCCTTTTCCTCTCCGTGAAGTATTATAAAGACAGTCAGAGACAATGTTTCGTTTGAGAGGGTAACCATGTACTATGTCGCGCTGTTTGAGCACACCGAATATGGCAATGCTTTATCCGACGAAAAAGAAGCTCGCGATGATGGAGTTGCCATCTTTCAAGCAATCGTCAAGGCGAAAGACATAGATACTGCCGAGAAGAAGTTTCGGGAAATGCTGTTGCAGCTGCGCAATAACTCCGATATCTTTTACGATGTCGATGAGATATTCCTTCACTCAATCGCCGAGATAGGCTCCTTCCCTAACCATGCGATCCCTCTTCAATGGATAAGCTTTCGCCTTTTCGGGAGCAATCATGCTTCATTATCTACCATCTTGAGCGACGAAAATAATTCATGTATCAATTATTACGACTTCGAAAGCGACGAAGATGACGATCAGCCTGATTTAGTAAAGCCCTTTATTGATTTCGAGAAAGAAAGACGACCCAACGACCCTTTGTACAAAAGCTTATTGCGACGAAAAAACCGCGGTGAGGAACTAAGCCTAGCCGACCTTTCCGACGGTGACCTTTACACGCTTTTCGTCATCGAAGATCATCTCAATAGCGAGATCGCTTCCTTGTTCAATGCAAATCCATCCACCGTAGCATCAAGACGAAAAAGAATCGGTGCAACCATGGACGAGGCTGTAGAACACAAAATGCTGAACGATCCCGATTTTATTGAATACGCCACGAAGCTAATAGAAAACATAAACGAATAGCACTGAAGGCGATACAGACGGGCATTCGCCGAAGATTGCGGATTACCCCCCCCCGAGGCACTTAAGGTGGCAGGATTCCAACCACCTTAATACGTCTTTCGCCCTCGACATGATTGATTGATAGTGAATTTTATAAAACTTGTAGAATTTACTACCACATGCTACCATCAACCATATGGAAGACTTCGTCAACATACTCGAACGAGCCTTCGGCTCGGGCCGCCCTATCCTCCTCGACGAGATACGGGGAGCATTCCCCGGCATGTCCGAGGCAACGCTCTACCGCCGCCTCCGCAACGCCGTGGCCTCTTCGAGGCTGGCAAAGCCCCGCAAGGGCGTCTATTACATCCCCATTGAAACGCGATTCGGCCCGTCTACGCTTAGCGATGCGAAGATACTCGAAAAGAAGTACCTGACGGACGGCTGCGAAGTATACGGCTATGTCACCGGTCTGGCCCTCGAAAACCAGATCGGCATCTCGAACCAGGTTCCCGGCACGCTCGAGATCGTCACCAACCGCGAGTCCACCCGATCGCGCAGGATCGAGCCGTACGGAGGCTACCGCGAGATCACCCTGCGCCGTCCCAAGATCCCCGTGAACGCTGGCAACGTCGAGGCGCTGCAGCTGCTCGACATCTTGACCTACGCGCCCGTCAACCGTCTCGCCCCAGACGAGCTCGCACGGCTCAAGGAGTTCGCCTCGAAGGTGGACAGGCAAAAGGTGGTAGAATGCGCGAAACGCTATCCGGGTAAAACAGCCTTGAGGCTCCTCGAAAGCGAGGCGAACGGTGTACTTGCATGAAAACCAGAAAGAATGGGACGAGCTCGTCGCAAGAGCCGCGAAGCGCTACGCTCTCGCTGAAGCGTTCGTCATCAAGGACTACTTCATATTCTTGGCGCTGAAACTCATCACGCAAGAGTATCCGGAGATCGTGTTCAAAGGAGGCACCTGCCTCTCGAAATGCCACAACGCCATCGCGCGGTTCTCGGAAGACGTCGACCTCGGCCTGGAGGTCGAGCACGCGACCGAAGGGCAGCGCAAGCGCATGAAGCTCGCGGTCACGCGCGCTGCAGAAAAGATGGGGCTCGCCGTCTCCAACCTTGACGAAACCCGAAGCCGGCGCGAGTTCAACAAGTACCTCGTACCGCTTCCAACGATCGCTGGCGGATTCGGCAACGACGCTCTGATAATCGAGACGGCGGTCATGACCCCGGCATCCCCGGCGGTCACAAAGGCCGTCGACAGCTACCTGTACCGCCTTTGTATTGACGAAGGCTTTCACGATGTCGTCTCAGAGTACGGACTCGAACCGTTCGAGCTCTTGGCGAACTCCATCGAACGAACCTTCGTCGATAAAATATTCGCACTGTGCGACTACTACCTGGCAGGCCCGATCCCGCCTCGGCAATCGAGGCATATCTACGACCTCAACAAGCTCTCATCCGTCGTGTCCTTCGACGAAACCCTCGCTGTCCTTTTCGATAAGGTGCGCCTGCAGCGCAAGAGTTCGCATGGATGCTTCTCCGCACAAGACGACGTGGATATCCCGTCCGTCCTGGAAGCAATGATAAAAGAAGATGCGTACCGCGACGATTACGAGAACGTAACCGCGCACTTGCTATTCGAAGCCGTACCCTATGAGGCGGCAGCAAGATCTATTCTGTTGATCGCTGAGTTCGCACGTACTATCAGCGTACATTGAGCAACCCAATAATGTAGCCAGAAACGCTTGCGAGATCGACCCGTCACCTTATGCAGCAAATCGATTCCCAGAATCCAACGTTGAGCCGACACATAACCCGCCAGGATCGGTGCAGCGGTATGCCGATATTGGCTTAGCAGCGGATCTTGGAATAAAAGAAAGATGGTCGGGATGACAGGATTCGAACCTGCGACATCCTGCTCCCAAAGCAGGCGCGCTACCAAACTGCGCCACATCCCGACGCAAAACAGCACAAGCCAGTATACCAGAAGTCTCGCGAACGCGAAGCAGGGCGAAAGGCTACTTCTCCAGCTTCGCGCGCAGCTCACGGAGGGCGTTGCCGCGATGGGACACGGCGTTCTTCTCCTCGGGCAAAGCCTCGGCCAGGGTGCGGCCGTCTTCGAACACGTCGGGAAGGAATAGCGGGTCGTACCCGAAGCCGTGATCGCCGCGCTCCTCGCGGCCGATGCGTCCCTCTATCGTGCCGCGCGCGACCGTCTCGGCGCCGTCTTCGTCGATGAACACGAGCGTGCACACGAAGCGACCCGTGCGCTTCTCGTCGGGTACGTCGGCCAATTCAGCAAGCAGCTTGGCGTTGTTCGCCGCGTCGTCGCACGGCTCGCCCGCGTAGCGCGCCGAGTGCACGCCGGGCGCACCGTCCAGCGCGTCCACGGCAAGCCCCGAGTCGTCCGCGAGCACGGCCAAGCCGCCGCTGGCCGCACGAGCGGCCTGCGCCTTGATGCGCGCGTTGCCTTCGAACGTATCGGCGTCCTCGGCCGGGTCGGAGTCCAGCCCCAGCTGGCGCAGCGTGCGGAACTCCCAACCGGGAAACGCAAGCGCCGTGGCTATCTCCTCAGCCTTGTGCGCGTTGTTGCTGGCGATGACGATAGTCTTCATACGGTGAAGCTCCTTCTCCTTGAACGGTTGCGTTACGAGGGGAACGCGACGCGTCCGACCCGGTCGATGTCGGTGCGGAACACGCGCGCGCCGAAGCTGCGGAATTCCTCCACGTCCTCCCCCGTCGTGTAGAAGTCGTAGCTCGGCTCGTGATCTTCCGAGGCCAGCGCGCCGCGGCGCGAAAGGATATGCGCCACGTCGTGAGCCGCCTCCTGCGCCGACGAGATCAGCGTGACCTCGCGTCCCACCACGCCGCCGATAAGCGCCTTGAGCAGCGGGAAGTGCGTGCACCCCAGCACGAGCGTGTCGATGTCGCAGCGGCGCAGCGGCTCAAGGTACTCGCGGGCGATCTCCTGGAACGCGGGACGGATGTACACGGTGGACACGAGGGAGGTGAAATCCTCGATGGGGCCCTCGGCCATGCGCAGGCCCTGCTCGGCTATCTCCACGAAACGCGGCGTGGCCGTGGAGAACACGGTAATGCCGGCGTCGAGGTGGCGGATTGCCTTGGTGTAGGCGTCCGACTCCACCGTGGCCTTCGTGGCGATCACGCCCACGCGGCGGTTCTTCGTGGCATGGGCCGCGGCGCGGGCGCCCGGCTCCACCACGCCGATGACCGGCACGGGAAACGTCCGCTGCGCATGCGCCAGGCCGGCCGCCGTGGCCGTGTTGCACGCGATGACGACGAGCTTCACCCCGCGCTCGACCAGCCACGCGCCGATCTGCTGCACGAAGCCGTCGACCTCGTCCAAGCTGCGCGGCCCGTAGGGGCAGCGTGCCGAATCTCCCAGGTAGACGATGGATTCGCGCGGCAGCTCCTTGGCGATCTCGCGCGCCACGGTAAGGCCGCCGAACCCCGAGTCGAACACGCCGATGGGCGCGTTGTCGAAGCGCGGCGCATCCGCGCCTTCGAGCGGCTCTATCGTTGTCTCGTTGGTATCCATCGCCCCAGTATACCGCAGGGTTCGTTCGTTGTTTGCAATCGATACCGGCCGGTCATAGTTTCTGCTAACCTGGTTCACGAGCGAAAGAAGCAAGACGAGAAACGAGGCGAGGCTCATGAAAGTTCTGCTGGTCAACGGGAGTCCGAACGAGAAGCGCTGCACCTACACCGCGCTGTCCGAAGTAGCCGGCGCGCTGGAAGCGCAAGGCGTCGACACCGAGATCGCCTGGATCGGGCGCGACCCCGTTCGCGGCTGCCTGGGCTGCGGCGGTTGCTCCAAGCGCGGCGACAACCGCTGCATCTTCGACGACGACGTGGCGAACGGGCTCATCGAGAAGGCAGTGGAAGCCGACGGCCTCGTCGTCGGCACGCCGGTGTTCTACGCGGGAGCGAACGGCGCCCTGCTGGCCGTGCTCGACCGCCTGTTCTACGCCGCCTCGGCACGGCTGCGCTTCAAGCCCGCTGCCGCCGTCGCCTCCGCGCGCCGCGCCGGCACTACGCCCGCCATCGACCAGATCAACAAGTATTTCCAGATCAACTGCATGCCGGTGGTATCGTCCAACTACTGGCCCATGGTGCACGGCCGAAGCGTCGAAGACGTACGGCAGGATGCCGAGGGTCTGCAGATCATGCGCGTGCTGGGCACGAACATGGCCTGGATGTTGCAGGCGACGTCCGCTGTGCCTGCGCCGAACGTCGAGCAGAAGATCATGACGAGCTTCATCCGCTAGCGCGAACGCGAGAAAGCCATGTCCAAAGAACACGACCGCAAGACGAACGCCATGCGCGTGCTCGATGCGGCGGGAACGCCGTACGAAGCGCGCTTCTTCGACTGCCCCGAGGCCGTCTCGGGCGTGGAAGTGGCGCGCATACTGGAACTCGATCCGGACACCGTGTTCAAGACGCTGGTCACGCGCGGCAAATCGGGCGAGCATTACGTGTTCATGATCCCCGTAGCCTGCGAGCTGGATCTCAAGAAGGCGGCAAACGTCGTGAACGAAAAAGCCGTGGCGATGATCCGCTCGCGCGAGCTGCTGCCCTTGACCGGCTACGTACACGGGGGCTGCTCGCCTCTCGGCATGAAAAAGGCCTTCCCCACCGCCATCGACGAGACATGCCAGCTGCATGAGCGCATCGCATTCTCGGGCGGCCGCATCGGATGCCAGATCGAGATGACGCCTGACGACCTGGCGCGCGCGGTGCCCCTCGCCGTGGCCGATCTCACCGTGGTGTGAAAACGCCTGAACGCTAATCATTCCTATTCGCGACGAAAAACGGGCCCGCTCGATGCGGGCCCGTTGCGTAGGATCGGAGCGCTGCTTTACCAGTGCGACACAACCGTGTCGCCCGACGACAGCATGCCGTAGAGCTCGGCTGCCTTCGACGGCGGCAGGTTCACGCAGCCATGGCTGCCTACGCCGTCGGCGTACAGCGTTCCGCCAAACGCAGGCTGCCAATCGGCGTCGTGGAACCCAATGTAGTTGCCAACGAACGGCATCCAGTACTGCACCTCGGTCTCGTAGATCTTCTCGTTGCCGTTGTAGCCGATTAACTTCGACGGACTCTGCTTGGCGTTCACCATGTAGACGCCCGTCGGCGTGTCGTGCTCGCCGTCAGGCTTGCCGGTGATGATGTCGGACTCCCAGATAACGGCACCCGACGCGTCGTACAAGCGCGCATGCTGCTCGGACAGGTCGACGTCCATGTAACGAGCGCCCCAATCCCGGCTGCCCGCGCCGTTGTACGCGTCGCCCGTCTGCGTGCACGGGATGTCCACCGTGTTCGCGGCGCCGTTCGCCACGCCGTCCTTCACCAAGGCGAGCAGGGCGTCCTTGTCCACTTCCCACCCGTACGTGCCGCCGGCCACCGTGACCACCTTGCCGTCAGACCGTGTGTAGGTGCGCTGCGTGCCGACGGTGTTGCAGGCGGCCGCCAGCTCGTCGACCCAAGCCGTCAGCGCGCCTTCATCGAGCGTGACCGCCAGCTCGTCGTCGAGCGAAACCCATTGGGAGATCAGGCTCGCGTCCACGGTTCCGGCGACTGTACCGGCCATGAGCAGCTCAAGATCGGCTTTGATCATGGTGTTCGCCGAGTCAGCTGCAGAAGTGAGCTTCGGATCGGTGGACAGCACCGTCGGCTTCAGCAGCTGTTCGGAAGTGAGCTTCACGTGCGGATCGAGATCGGCCACCGCTTCATCGGCGGCTTTGATCACCGCGTCGGCATCGAGCGCCGTGCCCACGGCTTCGGGCTTGATGACGAAGGAGGCCTGCGCATCGTCGAAGCCGATCGTCGCGTTCACAGGCTGCGCAGCTCCTTCGTTGAACGCTGCGACCGCAGAACGGATTACGTCTTCCAGACCGGTGCCGTTGTACGTGGCCACGAGCTTGGCCGTCTCGTCGTGGTCTTTCTGCAGTTCGAACGGCCATGCCCACGGGTTCATGTCGGAAAGCATGTCGCGTACTACCTTGCCCTCGTCGATGGACAGGCCCGCATCGCTGGCCGTGAGCTTGAGCGAGAATCCCTGGCCGTCGATGGACAAGGCATAGTCCTTGATGGAATCGACCAGCACTTTCTCGGCATCTCCCGCGCTCATGAGCGACACGTTGATGTCGCCGATGTTCGAATTCGGCATGAAGCGGTCGGTGAAGTACAACGCTACGCCCGCATACGCGATCAGAAGCAGTGCAATGATCGCGCCGAACGTTATGCCGAGGATCTTCAAGGGCTTGCGCTTGCGCTCGACGGCGAACGCCTGAGCCGTATCGACCGGGCGCATGGGATCGAGCGGCTTGAACACCTGGTCGGTTGCATAGCGCATCGGAGGCTCCTGCCCCGAGGCGGGTCGCGACGGCGAAGCGGTCGGCGGCATGGCGGCCGTAGGCTGCACGGGAGGGACGACGGGTTTCGGTCGCGTTTGCGGAAGAGGCCCGCTGCTCGCGCCATCGTTGCGATGAGCGCCGGCGGCGTGACGACCGCGCGACGGCTTGTCAGACTTGTTTTCGCTCATAATCACTCTCAAACGTCTCGGTCTTCCGTCCATTGTAGCAAGTCGGGGGTAATTCTCCTGTAACAAAACGGTTCGCTTTCCGACCGGGCTGCGATTGTCACAATTTCGACATGGGGCGTGCACGAGGCGTCCGCAAGCTCCACCGCGATGCCGCAGCCATCGCTTCGTTCACGGCCTCACGATCATCCTTGACAAACGCCGGCCTGCGGATAGAATAGATGTTCGCGGCAAAGCCGCGGGAACATTGACAAGGTGGGCCTTCGACCCCGCACTTCTTCTGGGGGCGACTGGTTTCGACATGGTACGTTTGAAATGAGGAGCAGGTCGTGGTCTCCTCGCCACGTTAAACAGGGGTACCGTCAATTTAATTGGCAAGAACAACACTCAGAGCGCTCCGGCGCTCGCCATGGCTGCTTAATAGCGCCTGGCTGTCGGCCTTGGGACTTCCCCGCCCCTCGGTCCGGCATCAACCTAGGGGAATGCGCTTGAGCACGTAGCCGGTATGGCTCAGGCAAAGATCGAACCGGCTAGGGTGCGTCTCGCTTGTCCGCGGGCCGGCCGCATCCGAATCCCGACCACGGACTAAGCTTGTAGAGCCTCATGGAGAAGGTAGTATGGACCGGAGTTCGATTCTCCGCGCCTCCACCACTGACGACAGGAGCCCCGTCGGCGCGCAGCCGGCGGGGCTCCTTTGCGTTTCCTAGGCTGCGTCAGGCTACTTCTTCAAAAAAGACGTGAAGTCGAGCGCGCTCTTGATGTCGTCGAAGGCGCCCTTGAGCTCGGCCGCCACGGCGATGCCGTCCTTGTAGATGGCGTTCATATCGTTCGTGGCCTCGGCCACGCCTTCCTTCGTGATGCCCAGATCGTAGGGGTTGTCCTCCTCTTCGGCTTCTTCCTCGTCCTCTTCGACGTAGTAGTACTCCGCCTCTTCGCCGTCCTCCATGAGCACGAAGCCGATGACGTCGCCGTCCTCGTCCTCGATGTAGCGCACGATGTCGTCATCGTCGAGCTCGAGCTCCACCAGTTCGTAGCCGTCGTCCTCGGCGCTCGGCTCGATGATGGCCACGTCCTGCACGTCGTCGTCTTGGCCGTCCTCCAGCTCTTCGAGGGCGTTCGCCTCGTCGACCTCAGACACGGAGCCGGCGGTCGCGTCGCCGTCCTCGTTCAGCGCATCGGCATCGTAGCTGTCGAGCGAGCCGTTCTCGTAGAGCTGCGCCTCCTCGTCGGCCTCGTCGCCGTCGACGATATGGAAGCCCTCCTCGGACAGGTCGATGCCCGCCGCCTGCGACGCGACGGCCGCCAGGCCCCCGTCCTCGCCGTCGAGCGACGTCTCGCCCTCTCCGTCGGGGCCTTCCTCGGCGAAGAAGCCCTCGTAGGCTTCCTCGAGGTCGGTCTCGTCGTCGGAAGGATCGAACTCCTCGTCGTTTTGGAACTCTTCGACGTCCTCGAGTTCGGTCTCCTGGTCGATCTGCTCGGCTTCCGTCTCGGCGCCGTCCTCGATGGTTTCCAGTTCCTCGTCCAAGCCCATGATGGCCTCCTTCGCGTGGTTCGCACGTCGGCGCAAAGCGCGGCGTGGTTCGTCGTTGCAGCTTAGTAGCGGCTGCGTTCCTTCAGCGCGCGCTCCACCTCGCGGCGGGAATCGCGCGCCGCCATGGTGGCGCGCTTGTCGTAGAGCTTCTTGCCGCGCGCCACGGCCAGCTCCACCTTCACGAGCGAGTTGTCCTTGAAGTACATCTTCACGGGCACGAGCGCCATGCCCTTCTCCTTGACCTGCTCCTGCAGCTGGCGGATCTGCTTCTTGTGCAGCAGCAGCTTGCGCTTGCGGTCGGGATCGGGATTGGCGATGTTGCCGTTGAGGTACGGCGGGATGTGCACGTTGTGCAGCCACACCTCGCCGTCTCGGATGAGTGCGAAGCAGTCGGTGAGCTGGCAGTGGTTGTCGCGCAGCGAGCGCACCTCGGTGCCCGTCAGCTCGATGCCCGCCTCCAGCGTCTCGAGGATCTCGTACTCGTGAAACGCCTTCTTGTTCTTGGCGATGGTCTTCTCTTCGCGTTTCACGGCCGTACCTACTCCACGCCCGTCTCGTCGAACTGCATCTGCGCAGCGGACTCGGCGCCAGCGCCGTCGCCCTCGGTCACCGCGTCGCCCATGCCCGGCACGAAGCAGGCGTCCTCGTCCAGGTCGCGCGCGAAACGGGCGAGCAGCTTCACCGTTGCGTCGAGGTCGTCGAGGCTGACCACCTCGGTGGGCGTATGCATGTAGCGCAGGGGCACCGACACGAGGCCGGTGGGGACGCCGCCGCGGGAGATCTGGATGGAACGGGCGTCGGTGCCGGTGACGCCGGGCTCGGCCTCGATCTGGTACGGCAGACCCTCGGCCTCGGCCGCCGCCACGAGGCGCTCGAACACAGCCGGGTTGATGTTGGGGCCGCGCGCGATAACGGGACCCTCGCCGCAGACGATCTTTCCGTACTTCGTCTTGTCGATGCCGGGATAGTCGGTGGCGTGCGTCACGTCGAACGCGATGGCCACATCGGGGTCCAGGCCGTACGCGGACGTAATGGCGCCGCGCGTGCCGATCTCCTCCTGAACGGTGGCGGCCACGATGAAGTCGCCGGGCGCGCGGCCCTCCTTAGCGAGCGTCTCCAGCACGCGCACAGCGACCCACACGCCCGCCTTGTCGTCGAAGGCGCGCGAGACAGCCATGTTCTTGCCGAAGCGCTCGAAGCCCACGCCGAAGGTGATGACGTCGCCCACCATGACGAGCTTCTTCACACGCTTCGCCGGCATGCCGAGGTCGATGACCAGCTTGTCGATGGGCGTGACGTTCTTGCGCTCGTCGGGCTCGATGAGGTGGATGGGCTTGCGGCCCACCACGCCGCGCAGCGGCTCGAAGGAGTTCGACGCGTGCACGTCCACGCGCATGCCCGGGAGGATGGCCGCGTCCACGCCGCCGACGGACGACACGGACAGGAAGCCCTCGTCGGAGATGTACGTGACCATGAGGCCGATCTCGTCCATGTGGGCCGACAGCATGAGCGACGGGGCCACGCCCGTGCCCGACAGGCGGGCATGGACCGAGCCCATGACGTCGGTCTGGATCTCGTCGGCCGTGCCGGCCAGGCGCTCGCGCACCAGTTCGGCCACGGCGATCTCGGTGCCGGTGGCCGACGGGGTCTCGAGCAGTTGCTTGAGGAATTTCACCTGCTTGTTCTTCATAAATGCTCCCTGTTCTGGGCGAGGCCGCGCGCAGGCGCGGCGCGTTCGTTCGGTATGGGAACCAGTATAGCCCTTGCATCGTCCGAGCAGCCACCTCATCGCGGTGATGAAGCGAGGCCGTCACCGGAGTACCATGAAGCGTCCGGCGCCGACGGCGGGCGTTGCGGGCCTACCAGTACTCTTTCTTCTTCGCGCGCTTGCGCTCGGGCTTCGGCGGGCGGAAGTCCAGCGCCAGTTGGCCGTCCTGCGAGGCGACGGACGCTTTCTTCCGCTCCACGCTGTCGATGGTCCACGACACGGCGTCCTTGCCGTACAGCTCCAGCATCTTGAGGCGCGCGTCGCGCAGGTTCCCCTTCGTGTTGGCGCGCGAGTCGCTTTCGAACTCGAAGAGCCCCGTGCCTCGCACGTCAGCAGCCGCGGGAGAGATGTAATGGGCGATGTAGGTCTGCATATCCTTCCTTCGACGGTCGTGGTTTTCGCACTGTTCGCATGATACCCCAAGGCGACGGCCGCCGCTGCGCAACGCGCGAGAAAAAGGCGCGTTCACGGCCGCCTGACGGCAGCGAAACAAGGGCGCAACCGCTTCGGGGAAGCGGCGGCGCCTTCCCTACAATGGCAGAAAAGACAGCAAAGGTGGACTTCTATGCCAAACACTCATTTCCCCGCGGCGACCCTTCTGCGCGACACGCCGCTCCCCTTACCCCTCGCGCGCATCGACCGCCCCCGGGAAGAGAGCGCGGCAGCTCGGCGCGCGCAGCATGACGCGCGCAGCGTCGTCGCGCCCGAGGCCGGGCGGCTGATCATCGTGTCGAACCGGCTGCCCTACCGTTTCGAAGACGACGGCGAAGGCGGCTTCGAGCTCGAGCGCAGCGTGGGCGGCCTGGCCACGGGCCTGGGCCCCTTGCACGAGCAGGACGGCAACCTCTGGATCGGTTGGGCCGACGCGGATGCGGGCATGGACGACGACGAGCGCGCCCGGCTGGCCGCGGCGTTCGACGAGCGCGATTGCCGCGCGGTGTTCTTGGACAACCGCGACGCCGAAGCCTACTACGAGGGCTTCTCCAACTCGGCCATCTGGCCGCTGTTCCACGGGTTCCCCCAGTTCACACGCTTCAACGAAGAAGAATGGGAGGCCTACCGGCGCGTGAACGAACGGTTCTGCGAGGCAGCACTGGCAGAAGCGCGCCCGGGCGACACGCTGTGGATCCAGGACTACCACCTCATGCTGCTGCCGTCGATGCTGCGAGAGGCACTGCCGGATGCGTCCATCGGGTTCTTCCTGCACATCCCCTTCCCCGACTACGAGACGTTCCGCACGCTGCCGTGGCGCGACGAGATCGTCCGCGGCGTGCTGGGAGCCGACCTCATCGGCTTCCATGCCTACGACTACGTGCGCCATTTCCTGTCCAGCTGCCGGCGCGTGGCGGGCATCGAGAACACGAGCGGCACGCTCACGGTTGACGGACGCGTGGTGCAGGTGGACGCCTTCCCGCTCGGCATCGACTACGCGCGCTTCCGCGACGCCGCACGCACACCGGAAGTGCAAGCAGCAGTGGAAACGCTCGCGGCCGAGAAGGGACACGAAGGTTGCAAGGTGATGCTGTCGGTGGAACGGCTGGACTACTCGAAGGGCATTCCCGAGCGGCTGGACGCCTTCGACGCGTTCCTCGACAAGCACCCCGAGTGGAAGGGTCGCGTGGTGCTCATGCTGGTCACCGTGCCGTCGCGCGAGAACGTGGCGTCGTACCGCGCGCTCAAGAAGCGCATCGACGAGCTGGTGGGCCAGGTGAACGGCAAACACTCAACGATGGACTGGACGCCTGTGGACTACTACTACCGCTCGTTGCCGTTCGAGCAGCTGGTCAGCCTGTACGCCGCGAGCGACGTGATGCTGGTCACCCCGCTGCGCGACGGCATGAACCTCGTATGCAAGGAGTACCTGGCCTGCCACGACGGCGACGGAGGCGTGCTGGTGCTGTCGGAGATGGCCGGCGCGTCCTACGAGCTGCACGAGGCTCTGTGCGTGAACCCGTTCGACCGCGCGGGCATCGCCCGTGCCATGCAGGAGGCGCTCACCATGCCACCCGACGAGCAGCGCAAGCGCAACGCACCCATGCAACAGCGCCTGGCACGCTACACGTCGAAGAAGTGGGCGCGCGAGTTCCTCGATGCCGTGGCCGACGTGAAGCGCCGCCAGGCGGGCATGAGCGCGCATCTGCTGGGCCCCACGTCGGCCGGCCGGCTGCTGGAGGCGTACCGCCGCGCGGATCGGCGCGCGCTGCTGCTGGACTACGACGGCACGCTCATGCCCTTCTCGGACGACCCCGCGCGCGTCGCGCCCGACGAACGGCTGCTGGACGTGCTGGCGCGCCTGGGCGGCAGCGCGGACAACGACGTGGTGGTGGTGTCGGGGCGCGACCACGCCACGCTCGAGGCATGGCTGGGCCGGCTGCCCGTCGACCTCGTGGCCGAGCACGGCGTTTGGTTCGCCGCGCAAGCGGACGGAGGCACGGCGAGCGGGCGGGCATGGACGCTGCAGGAACCGCTCGACAACAGCTGGAAGGACGCCATCCGCCCCGTGCTGGCCGACTTCGTCGACCGCACGCCCGGATCGCTGCTGGAAGAGAAGGACTACTCGCTGGTGTGGCATTACCGCATGTGCAGCCAAGAGCTGGCCGAACGGCGCGTCATCGAGATCAGATGCGCACTGGGAGACGGCCTGGCCGACCGCGGCATCGCGCTCATGGACGGCAATAAGGTGATCGAGGTGAAGCCGCGCGGCGTCGACAAGGGGCACGCGGCCCACCGCTGGTTCCGCGACCCCGCCTACGGCTTCTTGCTGGCGGCCGGCGACGACCGCACCGACGAGGACGTGTTCGAAGCCGCGCCCGACGACGCGTGGACCGTCAAGATAGGCGGCGGCCCCACCCGCGCCCGCTTCGCGCTCAAGAACAGCGCCGAGATGCGCCAGCTGCTGGAAGCGATGGCCGAAGCCGAGCCGGTCCGCTAGAACGCGCAAGAGGAGCCGCGAAGCGGGCCGACGGCCGTCGTTTCCGCCTCGACGGACGCATCGTCGCCGGTCAAAAACGCGAGCACGCGGCTCAACAGCGCTTCCAGATCGTCTTCGGAAAGCGTGCGGGAGAAGCCGCTATCGACGAGGTTCTCGAAGGCGGCGGCGTTGCGATAGCGGATGCCGTCGAGGAAGAACGCCTTGCGCCGGTCGGCACGGTCGCGCAACACGACGACGGTCTGCGACGGCAGCGCCTCGTAGGCGCGCTCGTCGAGCCCGAGCTTCTTCCCGTACCAGTCGGGCACGTTGCGCACGCCCTCGTCGGCGAAGAACGCGCGGATCTCCCCGCACCCCGCCAACGGGTACGGCGGCAGGTCGTAGCCCCGATGGCGCGCGTACGCGAATATGTAGCGGGACGCATCGCCCACCTGGGCGCGGTCGCCCAGCACGAACGACAGCAGCTCGAGCGCCCGATGAGGCCGCCACCGGTCGCCTTCGAGCTCCAACAAGCGCGCGATCCGGGAAACGACGTCGTCGCCGGCGCTTCGCAGGCTCATCGCGCCTCCCCTCCGACATCAACACCTTCCGTGTCTTCGCGCACACCCGCCGCGGGCATGAGGTCGCTCAGAACCTGCTCGAACGGCTCGCGCGCGGCACGGCGCACGAGCCGTTCTTTCTGACGGCGCGTGAGGCGCTTGAAGCGGTACTCGGCGCTCATGGCCTCGTGCTTCGTCGCGTAAGCCGCCTGCGCGAGCAGGCGCACGGGAAGGCGGCTGCGCGTGTACTTCGCGCCCGCGCCGGCGTTATGCGCGCGCACGCGTTCGGCGACGTCCACGGTGTAGCCCGTGTACCATGTGCCGTCGGCGCATTCGAGCACGTACAGGTAGAACGACGGATCGTTTTCTGCCCGGGGATCCATGCGCGCTACACGAGCACCTTGACGACGATCTTGCGCACGCAGCATGGGGCGTCGAGCGCGCATCCCGGCTTGTGGGCGTCTTCGGGTGCGAGCACGGCCACGTCGCCCGCACGCAGCACGATGGAGCTGGGACGCTCGGGTGTGCAGTACAGCCCGAAATCGGCGTCTTCGTCAAAGGGCTGTACTTTCGCGAGGCCTTCGAGCGGCGCATACTGCATGACCTCCTCGCCCGACACGACGAACTGCACGTCGTAGTAGCGGCGGTGCGCCTCCAGCTGCTTCTCCTCGGCGGGAACCGTGTCGTATTCCTGCACGTTGGCGAACACGGCGTCCCCGTCGATGTCGACGCGGCCGAGCGGGAGCGACCCGAGGTCATCCCTGTTCAAAAAAGCATACGCCTTCTGAAAACGCGCGGCGAGGTAATCGTTGCCAGCGGCATGGTCGAGGGTGGTAACCAGCATGATCGGTCCTTTCGGTACGGGTGCACGGCGCGCAAAGCGACTCGCAGTATACACCCGAGGACGTCAGCGCGGACGCAACAGAACGTTTGCGCATTCCGCTTGAAGTCTAGAAAGGGATCGTGGACGGCAGCTTGAGCAAGGCAGATAATGACCGTATCGACCCTGCGCCGAAGAGACGGCGCCGTTCATCGAAGGAGCGAGGCATGATCAACAAGTTCTGCAAGAAGCCGCTGTGGGAATGCTCGAAAACCCTGTCCGCCGTCGCCCAGGGGCTCGCGCCCGCCGAGACGGTGATCAAGGGCGCGAAGCTCGTGAACGTGTGCACGGCCGAGATCCAGGAGGACGTGGACGTGGCCATCGCCGAGGGCCGCATCGCCTACCTCGGCCGGGCAGACCACTGCATCGGCGAGGACACGCAGGTCATCGATGCGAAGGGGCAGTACATCGCGCCAGGGTTCCTCGACGGGCACATCCACGTGGAATCGTCCATGATGGGCGTGGGCGAATACGCGCGCGCCGTCGTGCCGCACGGCACCACGGGCATCTACATGGACCCGCACGAGATCTGCAACGTGCTAGGCCTCGACGGCGTGAAGGTGATGGAGGAGGACGCGCGGCGCACGCCGCTCAAGACGATGATCACCACCCCGTCGTGCGTGCCCGCCGTGCCCGGCTTCGAGGACACCGGTTCGTCCATCGGCCCGGACGACGTGGCCGAGACGATGGCATGGCCGAGCGTCGTGGGGCTCGGCGAGATGATGAACTTCCCGGGCATCCTAGGAAGCACGGACCACGCGCATGGCGAAGTGGGTGCCACGCTGGAGGCAGGCAAGATCGTGACCGGCCATTACTCCATGCCCGAGACCGACCGGGGCCTGAACGCCTACATCGCCTCGGGCGTGCGCTGCTGCCACGAGTCAACGCGCCCCGAGGACGTGTTGGCGAAGATGCGCCTCGGCATGTACGCCCAGCTGCGCTACGGCTCGGCATGGAAGGACCTGCCGGTGCTGGCCGAAGCCGTGCTGGCGAACGACATCGACACGCGCTTCGCGACGCTGGTCAGCGACGACACGCACCCGCACACGCTGGTGGCCGACGGGCACCTCGACCACATCGTGCGGGTGGCCGTCGGGCTGGGGATCGACGCGGTGACCGCCATCCAGATGGTCACCATCAACTGCGCTCAGTGCTTCCAGATGGACCACGACCTGGGCTCCATCGCGCCGGGCAAGTGCGCCGACATCGTGTTCTTGGACGATCTGGAGGACCTGAGGGTCACCCGCGTGCTGATCGACGGCGACGTGGTGGCGGAAGACGGCCGCGCCCTGTTCGACCTGCCGCCGTTCCAATTCCCCGACTGGGTTACGCACTCGATGCACCTGGGTCGCGAGCTGACGCCCGCATCGTTCGAGGTGCCCGCACCCGAAGGCGTTGCCGACGGAACCGTGCGGGTGCGCGCGATCGAGATCATCCCCGCCAAGGTCGGCACGTTCGAGGCGCATGTGGACCTGCCGGTCGTGGACGGGCGGCTTGAGTCCGACCTTCAGCAGGACGTGCTGAAGACGTTCGTGTTCGAACGCCATCACGAGACGGGCACGTGCGGCTGCGGCTTCGTGAAGGGCTTCGGCATCAAGCGCGGCGCGATGGCGTCCACCGTGGCGCACGACGCGCACAATTTGCTGGTGGTGGGCACGAACGACGAGGACATGGCCCTGGCCGCGAACACGCTGGCCGCCTGCGGCGGCGGCATGGCGGTGGTCGCCGACGGGGAGATCCTGGGGTTGGTGGAGCTTCCTATCGCCGGTTTGATGGACTCGCTCGACGCCGTAACGATGAGCGAGAAGGTACATGCTTTGGAGGGCGCATGGGCCGAGATCGGCTGCACCATGCCGTCGCCGTTCATGACGATGGCCCTGATCCCGCTAGCATGCCTGCCCGAACTGCGCCTGACGAACCGCGGCCTGGTTGACTGCACGACGTTTGAGTTCGTTGATTTGGTGGTGGAGTAGCGATCCGAAGGACGTCTGCGCCTTTCGCAACTCGGCGCAGACGTCCGACGAGCAAAACTCGGAATCAGCGAATCAATCCGCGTTCTCGATAGGAAGCGACGGCAAGGATCGGTCGCCCCTTCGTTAGGGAGCGACAGAACCTGCCGAAACGCTGCTCGATTTCAACCCGGATACCCTGCTTCTACCCGCGCGCCCGCGAGTGGTACGACCGACCACGCCTCGGCCGTACCACGACAGCTGCGCGCGACTTCAACCCGCGCGCCCGCAAGCTGAACGATGACGTGTCAGCGTTCAGCTTGCCAGCCAACCCGAACAGTTTCAACCCGCACTCCCATGCGGGGAGTGACCCGCGCGTTCTCGAGCACGGAGTACACCGCGGTGCCATTTCACCCCGCACTCCCCATGCGGGAAGTGATCTACATCCGTTTCAACGAATCGCGTATATTCCTCATTTCAACCCGCACTCCCCATGCGGGAAGTGACCCCGTGAATGCATAGGACGCCATGGCATCGTAGATTTCAACCCGCACTCCCCATGCGGGGAGTAACTGGCCGAGGCCAACGACAAGGCCGTCAACGCCTACCTGATTTCAACCCGCACTCCCCATGCGGGGAGTGACCGCCTACATGGGTTCGCGCCTTTTCCCCGACATATTTCAACCCGCACTCCCCGTGCGGGGAGTGACCAGGTACTCGACGTTCTGGGTGATCGCGGTGGGATTTCAACCCGCACTCCCCATGCGGGGAGTGACGTTTGCAGCCTTGACGCTTTCGTTCACGTCAGTGCCATTTCAACCCGCACTCCCCATGCGGGGAGTGACTAACGGCATCACGGTCGGCACGCCGGTGCAGCTTTTCATTTCAACCCGCACTCCCCATGCGGGGAGTGACTTGAGCCAGCCGAGACCCTGCGAGAGGCTGCCAATTTCAACCCGCACTCCCCATGCGGGGAGTGACGGTTATCAAAATGCGTCTGTTCAAGTTCGTTTAATTTCAACCCGCACTCCCCATGCGGGGAGTGACCAGCTCGACGAACGCGACGAGCGAAAAGAGGCTATTTCAACCCGCACTCCCCATGCGGGGAGTGACACGGCCTCAGCTCCTCGGTACTGTAAACATAGTAATTTCAACCCGCACTCCCCATGCGGGGAGTGACGCGGCGCTGACTTTTCTTTGGGTCGTCAGCCCATTTCAACCCGCACTCCCCATGCGGGGAGTGACCAATTTCGGAACAAAAAAATCGTCTAGTAGCATATTTCAACCCGCACTCCCCATGCGGGGAGTGACGCTTCGACCTGTCCGAGTTCACCAAGGCCGACATATTTCAACCCGCACTCCCCATGCGGGGAGTGACGGGGCCGACAGGGCCGACCGGGCCGACAGGGCCTATTTCAACCCGCACTCCCCATGCGGGGAGTGACGCTGAATGGCGTTCGCCGGCGTATTCGTCGGCTTATTTCAACCCGCACTCCCCATGCGGGGAGTGACGCGTGCGCCATCGACCTGCGAAAAGACATCAACTGATTTCAACCCGCACTCCCCATGCGGGGAGTGACCGAGATTACACCGTCCTTTTTATATGTTTCTCCATTTCAACCCGCACTCCCCATGCGGGGAGTGACCGTCCAGCTTGCTTCCGCCGTCGCGCACGGTTTCATTTCAACCCGCACTCCCCATGCGGGGAGTGACCGGCCACAGGGTATGCATGCATGAGAGCGTATCCATTTCAACCCGCACTCCCCATGCGGGGAGTGACATAGTATTTGCGGCGCATATAACACACTAAGTAATTTCAACCCGCACTCCCCATGCGGGGAGTGACGCTCTCGCGCGATGATTATGGCGTGACTATGTGATTTCAACCCGCACTCCCCATGCGGGGAGTGACCTCCCTGGACTGCCAGAGAACATCTATGAATATGAATTTCAACCCGCACTCCCCATGCGGGGAGTGACCCGAGTACGCGCGCATCGACGGCTTTTACAAGGTATTTCAACCCGCACTCCCCATGCGGGGAGTGACTCAACAGGTCGTAATTGCGGGCTTTAAGGGCCTATTTCAACCCGCACTCCCCATGCGGGGAGTGACGCGGCCGTCGGATATGAGCATCCTCTCGGTTTTGATTTCAACCCGCACTCCCCATGCGGGGAGTGACGCCTTTTCATGGAATTGGGCGGGCGCAGCACGGATTTCAACCCGCACTCCCCATGCGGGGAGTGACCCAGGACAACTTGCGCAACGCTCTGTATACTGGAATTTCAACCCGCACTCCCCATGCGGGGAGTGACTTCGTGCCGGTTGGAATTGAGATCACCAATGAGATTTCAACCCGCACTCCCCATGCGGGGAGTGACCGGGGCGCGCATCAGCGCCCCGCATACTATGAGATTTCAACCCGCACTCCCCATGCGGGGAGTGACCGATCTTGAAGCGCCCATGAACGGCGACATCTGATTTCAACCCGCACTCCCCATGCGGGGAGTGACGCTGCGCCATCGGATAGACGGCGGGCTGATCGTATTTCAACCCGCACTCCCCATGCGGGGAGTGACAGGCGAGAACTCGCCTGAGAACTCGTTATCGAAATTTCAACCCGCACTCCCCATGCGGGGAGTGACCCATGCGCGGCACTTTTTTCACGCCGATGGAGCGATTTCAACCCGCACTCCCCATGCGGGGAGTGACCGCTATTCTGTCCCGGGACAGCGAGTACAGCGAATTTCAACCCGCACTCCCCATGCGGGGAGTGACCACCGGGCGGCACCGTCGATCTCGATCCCGAGCTATTTCAACCCGCACTCCCCATGCGGGGAGTGACGTTCACCCGATCGATGACCGCTTCGTCGTACGTATTTCAACCCGCACTCCCCATGCGGGGAGTGACCCAGTATTCTTCGATGTTCTCCAGGCGAAGCCCATTTCAACCCGCACTCCCCATGCGGGGAGTGACATAGATCGCGCGTGGCGTGATAGAATGGGGCGGATTTCAACCCGCACTCCCCATGCGGGGAGTGACCTTTTATATGCATCCAATAGTCTATGTAATCTTTATTTCAACCCGCACTCCCCATGCGGGGAGTGACGCGTTTTCTGGTCTGCTCCTTGGGGTACTGGTTCTATTTCAACCCGCACTCCCCATGCGGGGAGTGACTCGTATCTGGTGCGCGTCGCGATCGCGCAGTTTTTATTTCAACCCGCACTCCCCATGCGGGGAGTGACCAGGTAGCCAATCAGGCGAACTGGGCATTGAGCGATTTCAACCCGCACTCCCCATGCGGGGAGTGACGACACCCGCATGGACGCGGCAGAGGGCGATATCACGATTTCAACCCGCACTCCCCATGCGGGGAGTGACTGCGACATGAACAAGGACGTTTCTAGCCAGAACATATTTCAACCCGCACTCCCCATGCGGGGAGTGACCGCAATATTATGCGCAAAATTTACTGCCTCGATCAACATATAGCGCCAATAGACAAACAAGGTACACGCAACAAGCGCGTCAGGCATCTTTATGTCACACTATTTGGTGCGAACCTCACGTATGTCATATGCGAGCTTCGTGCTCGCACCATGGTCCTACAATGCCAAGAACCCTTCAGCTTCGTACGTTGGCTTCGCACCTACATGCTCAATCTTCGTCTCATATTTGCTTCCAAGACTGTAGAATCGCAAACTATCTTTCTCCGGATCGATCAGCTCGACGAGCTCGCTCTTGATACGAACCATCGTCGCAGCATCGGCAACGCATTCGAACACTGAGTTCTGGACACGCTGACCGTAATTGACGCAATGTCGCGCCACTTTTCGCAAGCGACGTCGGCCTGCCGGATCCTCGGTATTCACGTCGTAGGTAATCACTGTCAGCATGCCAACCATCTCACTTCCATAGAAACGGCGGGTAGCCGTCTAGATCGCCGCGCAAGCAACGAGCGAGCAACAGCGCCTGCACATGCGGCACAAGCCCCCGGGGAATCTTCTCCTTCAAAAAGGGATGGGTGATCGTCTCCTTCTTTCGCTCTTGCCAAGCGCCGAACAAAGCCCGTCTCCCTTCATCGCCCAACCGAACCTCACCCGATTCCCGCTTCTCAAAATCCTTCGAACTCACCACCCGGTTGTTCAAGGCGGAAAGCACGAACCGATCGACGAACACCGGCCGCAGCTCCTCCATTAAGTCCAAAGCAAGCGAGCGTCGACCAGGCCTATCCGCATGCATGAAACCCACGAACGGATCAAGCCCAACACCCTCAAGCGCAGACGCGCAATCGAAAGCCAGAACCGTGTAGAACAGAGACAGCATGGCGTTCATCGCATCGGTCGGAGGACGCCGCGCTCTACCTGTAAAACGAAACGTCTCCTTATCTCGCAACACCAGCTCATCGAACACGCCGAAATACTCTGCAGCCGCGTCGCCCTCAATCCCTCGCAAGGAATCCATCGTTTCGCACTCAGCCGCACTGCGAAGCGAACCGTCAAGCCTCATGCTGGCTGCCTTCACCGATCCCGTATCAATACGCAACCCATGGTCGCGCACCGCCCGTTCGAGCACCCAACGACCGTTGTAGAGCTTTCCCACAATGAAATTCCGAGCGATAGCAAGGCTCTTTTCGGTTTCTTCAGACCATGCATACTGCGTTTTTCGCAGCAGCACGTTTCCGCGTTGCTCGCCGTATGCGCCTGCAAGGAAACGACCCTTCCGATCGAAGAAAGACAGGCCGACGCCCCGTTCGACGCAGGCGCCCATAAGGGCAGGACTTGCACCTCGGTACGAGAAGCAGAGGATACCCTCAAGCGTATGGAGCGGCACTCGTCCAAGCTCTGCGCCATCGCGACGTACAACCACGTTCTCCCCATCGAGCATGAGATACGCGTCTTCCGTGAACACGTAAAGCGTGTTGAGCAAATGTCTCATAGCTCCTCCTCGAAAAGCCTTTTGGCCACATACTCCCCGACCGTCGCCCGATTGATGGCGCGCGGCAGGCAGAGGTCATTCAACGAGCACGACCGACAGGCCGAAAAGGGCTTCACCCGTGGAGTATGACGGCGTCGATACAAAGCATGCATCTCCTCCACCATCGAGCCAACCAAAGCGCACAACGACTCGTCGAACTCCACCTTTTCGCGCGAACGCGTTTCGCCGTAGTAAAGGAACCCAATGGGCACATCCGCCCCAAGCATCTCCTCCAAGCACAACGCCTGTGCGCACAATTGCAGTCGGTCGGCATCGTTCGCCTTGCTCGAACCGCGCTTGTACTCCACCGGCACAGCGCGCCAAAGGCCATCCTCTCCTGTGAGAGTATGGCCATGCGAGTTCTTGCGGAATTCGACGACGTCGCACTTCCCTGACAAGCCGAGCGCACGCGAATGCACCGACAAGCCGCGAACGACGAGGGTATCACCTCGCCGTTCGCGCAGCTCTTCATCATGGGCGCGTTTGTGCATGAGCTCGCCTTGGGCTGTCAACACGTTGTCGGCCCACGCTTGCTCGATATGGATGAGCGCCCACTGTCGTCGACAGAACGCGAAGTGCTGGATACCAGACAGCGCGAGGAACTCGTCCTCGTCGTACACCGCTACACCATCCTCAGAACCGTGACTCCCTCGGGCACGGCGCCCTCGTCAACGGTGATCTCCTCGTAGTCGTCGATGGAACGCGGAGCCTCCACGCCGGCTTTCTTCTGGGTTGAAACAGCGTCGAACAGCTTGTACGACGGCGCATTGCCAAGCTCGCTGTCATGCTTGAACACCACGAGCGCACGAACCGCCATCTTGCCGCGCGCAGCCGAGTGATCGTGCTCGAACATGTTGACGATAGCATCCCACAGAAGGGCGAGGTCGTCCTCCGAGAATCCCGTCGATTTGCGCGCCAAGTTCGCCGAAACGTAGCCCTCCCCGCGATAGAGCGCATAGGGAACCACGTACTTGCGACCCATCTCGGTGCCCTTCTTCTCGGCATCGGCTTCGGTGGTGATGGCTACGCGCGTGATGGTGACCTCCTGCGGAATGATAGGATCGACGCTGCGCGCGAACGTCAGCTGCACCGGCCCGCGCACCTGCCCGCAGTTGAGCGCGCCTTTGACGAACGTGGTCATCACCGCACCGAACGTGCGCACATCATAGAATGTCTCGCACATGAAATCGCGAATCTTCTCGTCGAGCGCAGGATCGTCTTTCTTGAGTTTTTTGATGGCTTTATCATCGGTTCCCACGCCGAACTCGTCGAGCGCCCGTCGGTCGCTCGCATTGAGCGGCACGCCGTCCTTGATGTATATCTCGAAACCCCGCTCGCCTTCCTTCACCGTCTCCACGTAGTTGCGGATCTTGCGCTTCAAGCACACGTCAGTCACGATGCCGAGGCTCGTCTCGGGATCGATGCGCGGCATGTTGCCGGCATCGGGATCGCCGTTGGGGTTACCGTTCTCCACATCGAAGTACACGACGAAGTCGTAACGGTTCTTGATCGTATCGCTCATGATTTAACCCTCCTGATCGTTTTTCTTCTCGTAACGTTTCTGCGTTTGATGGTAGTATCCCAGGATAAAGCCACCCTGTTCCGACAGCGAAAGACGTTTGGGAAACCCTTGGATTCCGTTGCATAACTCCTGTATCTGCTTTTCGTAGAACACCGCGAGTCCTTTTCGGTCGCCCGCGATCTTATTCAGATGGTTCTGGCCAAGCTTCATGATGACCGGGAACACCACACTCGGCATCGCGTTCGCCGAATCGAAGTACCGGTTCTTGATTGTAGTTTTTATACCCGGATTGGCCTCTTCCTGCACGCGTTCCAGCACGGAGAACAATCGTCCCAGCATATAGGGGGTATCTCTTTTCGTTTCGTCGAGTGACACCGTCACCGCCTCCTTGTTTAGATTCTTGATTAGATACGCTTTAATGATCGCCACACGTCCGCGCGTCACCTTGCGCGTGCGGCGGTCATCGTCGTCCTGCGTCGCTCGCACTCGCAACAGCACGTTCGAGTACAGCGCTTCGGGATACGGCGCATCGGCCAAGATCGAACGCATGAGAGCGCCTGCGAGCACCGACGTAGCGGCCGCTTGCTTGGCATTCGGGTTCGCCGTCTCCGCAAGCAGGAAATACGGCGAGAGGTATTTCTTCTCGTACGGCGCGCGGGTGATATCGATACGGTCGTAATGCTTCCGCAGATTGTCCAGCATAGAGCCGAACATGCCAGACATGAAGAACCTTACCGACAGCCTTGCCGCATTCGGGGCAAGCCCTAACACGTGGAATGTCGCATCGAGCTTTGCGCTTTCCACCTGCCGTCCCGCCGCCAAGGCACCCATGATCGCGTCGAGCTTTTCATCAGGGTCGTCTTCGCCCTCAGCTCGTTCTCCAAAGTTCGGGTTGATGGCTTGCGAGAACAAGGCTGCACAATCTTCATCATCGCTATCGGCCCAGTACACGATCGTCGTATCACCAAGGCGAATATGATGATTGCGATCAGACAGTAGATAGTTCAGGGCAGTCGTGTAAGCGAACGTCACCCGTTCGCTTACTGGGGCATTCAACCCCTGCTCTTCATCGTGCCCGTACGACTCAAACGCACGCGCGTTAAAGCCCACGAGCGATGCCCCCATCGACTGCGCCCCCATCACGCCTTTGATGGCAGGATGCAGTCGAGCGATAGGAGCCTTCTCGCCAGTGACCAGGCATGTCGTTACCTCTTCGTCTTTGCCGGATCGTTCGCAGCGTCGATCCCATGCCGCGCAGATGTCGCGATCGGCGAGGGCTTCGCAACCCTGAACGAAGAACACGAGATTGCCTCCCGCAAGCAGCCCCTCGCCAGCATCCACCACACGAGGGTGCTCCGACGCCTCCTCCACATTCCACGTTTCAAAGTAAGACCGGATCGCGGTTGCAACCGGCGAATCGACATCAGCGAGCAGCTCGAGATGCTTCCGCCGTGCATCGTCGAAGCACCGACGGGCGCGCTCTGGTTTGCCTTTGGCATCGAGACCTAGCAGATAGGTCGCGTTATCGCACAAGAGATTGGCCGTCACGCCCACAGTGCGCTTCGCTTGCTCGGGCACCTCCCTCGTCCAGCCCCGCTTCTCCTCGGCAGGAATCACGTTGACCAACTCGCCATCGGGCGAAAGCTCCAGCATGAAAGCCACCTGGCGCGAACACCATCCCGGTCGCGCGATCCTTTCGGGATGTTCTCTAGACAGCTGCTCATAGTAGTCGGCAAGCGCTTGCAGGATCATCGGAACACCTCGCTTCCCGCCACGTCGATCACGCCATTGCGCATAACAGCTCGAAAAAACATCGGCATAATGTTCTGCGGATCGACGTAATCCATGTCGTAAAGCATTAAGCCGAGATCGCGCTCGCCGGAATCTGCATAGCACCCCTGGGGAGCGTCTCCGTCACATGCCTTGAAGTGAGCTGCGAACTCACGAGTTCCGAAGTACGGGGTTGAGTAGCATTGCCCTCGATCAAGCCTCCGCCTTATGATATCCTTGAATTTGCCGGGGTTGTCTTCGGGCTTCGCTCGGTCGGTCAATTCGAAATGCGCTTCTATCACATAGCGCACGTCGGTGAGGATCAGTGAGGCTCGTTGCTGGATATCCTCTTTCGTGTTTATGTAGGGCAACTCGCCTCCGTGCGTCATGACGCTTCTTATGGAGCTGGCGAGCGCTTTCGATTTAACCTCGTTGCGCCGCACGTTGGTGAAGCGAATGGGATTGAGCACGTGTATTCGATCGATCGTATATCGCATACCCGGATGCCAGTATATCGATTCGATCAGACCACGAGCCGCCGAAGGCGTGATCACATCGTACGAAACGCGTTCCACCGACAGCTCCGGCCTCGTGAAGAGCGCCCGCTCGCCCCAAACCTCGATTTGGATTCCATATGCCATATGATACCTCCTTTCATTTTTTTCATTCTTATAAAGGTTTAAGTTAAAATCTACTGCATTCGTTATACCATCAGAAATTGCAACCGTCAATGTCACCATATGCTTATATTTGATTTTCAAGGTGCTTTAGTTCACAATGTCCACGTCATTGCGTTGCAATGGGGGTTGAAACATTCTCATAAACAGTTAAGCGGTAACGGCACAGGGGCGCTCCAAGCGCCCCTGTGCCGTTACAGGAATATCCCCTTTCCTTCTTCGTTTTTCAGATCCAATCCGCGTTGATCCGAGTAGCATGTTCCATCGACCAGCACGAACAAGTCCTCGGCAAGAGTCTCTATCTTGCCGCTCCGCAGTAAAGCCTTGATATCCCCATCGTAAACGCCGACGGCGTAGCGCGAGAGCCTGCGTATGGTCGAGCGATTCGCGAAACCGGTTTTCACCGCGAGGATATCGGATTCGATTTCCGGATCGGGTATCACCACCGTGCGCGAGCCTTCCTCGATCATGCGGAAATCGTCGGCCGCGCGCTTGAAGGGTATGTTGAGGGATTTTAGGCTGAACCCTTCGAGATCGCGCAGCACTCCCGATGCGTCGAGCGCTCCTTCGCGCACGGCGTACAGCCTTGCAAAGTATGCGTCGATCGCCTCGAGAGCCCCGATATCGCACGACTCGCATGCCGCTCCCTCCATCTCGCTTATGACGCTTCGTGCTATCGCCACTTTCTGCGCGACATCGGAAGGCAGAGCGTAGTCGTCGGCGGGCTCGAACACGTGCACGATGCTTTCCTCGGCCGACTGCCGGCCTTCTCGATTGCATCGCCCAGCCGCTTGCACCATGCTGTCCACACCAGCGAGCGCGCGGTAGACCACAGGGAAATCAACGTCGACGCCCGCTTCTATCAGGCTCGTCGCCACAACCCGGCAAGTCCGGCCCTCGCGCAGACGTTGCCGGATCTCGTTCAGCACGCGCTCACGATGTACAGGGTGCATGAGGGTTGTCAGATGGTACGAGTCTTCCCCGTCGAGCAGCTCATGCAGCCGCCTCGCCTGCTTGCGGCTGTTCACGATGCAAAGCGACTGGTCGCGATCTGCCAAACGTGCTGCAAGATCGTCATCACCGAGCACGCCGTCGAAACGATACGAGACGCGTTTAAGCTTTTTGAACAATTCCGACGGCGCAGGTGCGATCTCGCGCACGGCGAACCCCTTTCGTCCAAGCATCCCGTTGAAGGCCGGCTGCGTCGCCGTGCACAGTACCACCGAACAACCGTAGTTCGCCACGAGCTCTATAAGCGCGCGCAGACAAGGAAGCAGCTGCTTGGTGGGAACCATCTGCGCCTCGTCAAGCACGATCACGCTGTTCGCGATATTGTGCAGCTTGCGGCAGCGCGATGTCCGATTAGCGTAGAGCGACTCGAAGAACTGTACGTTCGTCGTCACCACGATGGGCGCGTCCCAATTCTCGGACGCTCGGCGAAGCGCCTTCTTCGCGTCGCCTGACTTGTACGACTCCACCTCTTCGTCGAAATCGAAATCGAAGTTCGCGTGATGCTCCAAAACGCTGCGCTCTCCCAGCACATCGCGAAAGACGCGGGCGTTCTGCTCGATGATCGACGTATAGGGCACGGCGTATACTACGCGACGTGCATCGCGCTTAACCGCATGCTCGAGCGCGAATAGCAGCGACGCGTACGTTTTTCCACCTCCGGTGGGAACCGTTAGCGAGAAGAAACCGGGGTGGTTCGAAGCAGCTCTGATGCATGCATCCAGCACCTGGCAGCGCGTTTCGTTGAGCGCGCTCGTCGGCGGGTAGAAGCGAGCTACCTCTTCTTTCAAGCAACCCAGGAGATCGACAAGGGATTGCTCCGAAAGAGGATCGCGTCCTTCGCCCTGCATGAATCTCTCGGTGCAAAGGAAGTCCGCATCCACCAAACAGGAGAATACCATGCGCGTCAAAAACGAAAGCGAATAGGCTCCGTCCTCCCGATCGCGAGAAACAGGCAGAACGGAAGGGCCTTTCGGAACGTTAAGCTCGACTTCGCGCGCATAGGCGGCGCAATCGGGGATGCTACCGTGTTGTGCCCGCAGCAGTCGACCGCGCAGAGTCGGACAGTCTTCGACATCTGCCGTAGTGCCCCCGTCGGGAAGCCCTGCATGATGGCCGGCAACGCAGTAAGCGAGCAATTTCAAACCCAACTGATCAAGCAGAGCAGCCCCCGCCGTGGAGTGATCGACTTTATGCCCGTCGCATAGGATGCGGTTCTGGAATTCCGTGGAATACTTGCCGATGTCGTGCGCCATTCCTGCGGCATAGGCCCACGATTCGGCCCCGAACGGCCGCGCGAACTCGGCCGCCATCTCGGCCACCTCCCGCAGGTGGTCGGCCACTTCTTCGATGCGCCCGTCTTCGGCAACATGGGATACGTGCATGAATACCTCCCGTCAGTTAGCGCAATCGCGCGCCGTTCAGCTATAAAATATAACTCATCTTGACATGCATAAGCTCTCTAATCATTTTTATAGCTCTCGATGATACTCTGGAAACTGTTTTCGCATGTCCCCCAAGCGGGACTTGCAGAAAAGCGTTTTCGTTTATCATTGAAAGAATGTCTAATCCAAAAAACAGGTGCATGAAGCATGCCCGAAGAACAACCGGGTTGTACAATACTCCCCATGTCCCTCGCTACCGACATACGCTCCTACCAACCCTTCAACCAGCAGGAGGCATCCGATCGCGAGGTTATCCTCCGGCAGTTGGAAACCGACCCGCACGTGTTCGACCGCGACTCGCTCGCGCATATGACGTGCTCGATCTGGACGGTCGATCCGACCGTCACCCAGACGCTCACGGTGTTCCACAACACGTACGGATCGTGGAGCTGGATCGGCGGGCACGCCGACGGAGAGCGTGACCTGGAGCGGGTGGCGCTGCGCGAATTGGAGGAGGAGACCGGAGTCGCCGACGCGCGCATCGTGCCATGCGGGCCGGGGAACATCTTCTCGCTCGAGGTGCTCACCGTGGACGGGCACGAGAAACGCGGGCGCTACGTCAGCTCGCATGTACACCTCAACGTGACGTATCTGGCCGTCGCGTCGCCCGACGACCCGCTGCGCGTCAAGCCCGACGAGAACAGCGGCGTGCGCTGGATGGACTTCGACGAGGCGCTGGCCGCATCGACGGAACCGTGGATGCGCGACCGGATCTACCGCAAGCTCGTCGACAAGCTGGCCGCGGTCGACCTCGAAATGAGACGTTAGCCCCGTCCCTTCGCCTCATCCCAAAGCTCGCGGGGAAGATAGTACGATTCGAAGTCCTGCATGAGGCCGTCGGGGGTTGCTTCGGCGCCGTGGATGGTGCCCTCGTGGACGAAGCCCGCCTTCTCGATCACGCGGCGCGAACGATCGTTGAACGTGTAGTGCGCGCACGTGATCAGGCCAAGCCCCAGCTCCTCGAAGCCGTAGCGCAGCACCTCGTCCGCCGCCTCGGTCATGCAGCCCCGCCCCCATGCCGTGCGCGCGAGCGCATAGCCCAGCATGAGGCAGTCGACGTTGCGCCGCTGCGGATCGCGGATGAGGCCGATCGACCCGATGCACGGCCCCGTGGCTCCCGTCCCCGCGCCCGTCTTCTCGAAGATGCCGAACACATGAGGCTCGCTCGCGATCACCTCCACGAACATGCGCGAGTCCTCGCGCGTGCGGTGCGGGGCCCATCCGGCATCGGGCCCGACGGCGGGATCGCTGCAGTAGGCGTACACGTCGTCGATATCGTCGGAAACGAGCGGGCGCAGCACGAGGCGCTCGGTCTCGAGCGCAGGGCACTCCCCCGACGTCTCCGCCAGAATCGCCGGCGGACAACCGGGATGCCGCGCCTCGCCGGCCCGAACACAAGCCGCGAACCACACCTCGTCGAGCACCCGCACGCCCGCCTCGCGCAAGGCGCGCGCCGCCACGCCGTAACCGGGCACGAGCTCGCCGGCGAACGCGCCGTCGTACACGAGGCCGCATCCGCACGAAGGGCTCTTCGCCTTGAGCACGGCCAGCTTGCACCCCTGCTCCTTCGCCAGCTCCACCGTCTTGGCGGCTCCGGCCAAAAACGCGTCCGTGACGTCGACCCCGTCCGCGTCCGTCACGCGCAGCGCGCGCTCGGCGGCGGCGATCTCGCAGGGGGCATGCGGCACAGGCAGCCCGCCCAGCACCTCGGGGCACACGGGAACCATCTCGCAAGCGTCGTGCAGCTTCAGCACGTCCTCGCAGGGACGCGACTTCCCATCGTAGCGGCACGGCTCCCCCAGCAGGCATGCGCTCACGGCTATCGGCATCGCTCGTCCTCGTTTCGTCGAAAAACCCAGTATAGCAAAGCCCGCGACTCCGCTGCGTTAGCGCGTGCGCGCGAACACTAGAACCGTGGCGACGGCCGCGAACATGGCCAGCGCCGCAAGCACGCCCACGAGCGTCGTCGCGCCCACGAGCGCGCCCATCATCCCGCTAAGAACCGCCGATCCCGTGTAGCCGATGAGATTGATGGTCGACACCACCGTCGCCGTGCTGCGCATGTCGGCCCGCGCGAACAAGAGGCGCAGGCTGCCCGACAGGCACATGCCCGTGGACAGGCCGAACAACGCCACCAGCACGAGGAAAGCGCCCAAAGCCCCGGCCGCCATCGCTACGCACATCGCGCACGTGAACACGAGGAGCGCCGCCATCGAAACACGCAACGACACGCCCGACGGCATGCGCGCCTCAAGCGGCGCCCCCAACGCGCTGGGCGCCATCGACAGCGCGAGGATAGCCGATGCCATGAACGGGTCGCTCGAACCGAAGCATTCCGCCGCCACCGGCGAGCTGAACGATTGGAAGAACGTGCCCACGCCCCACGACGCGACGTAGGCGCACGCGGCGATGGGCAGCACACCGCGCAGCTTCGCATCCACGCCGATCACCGGCTTGCAGGCGGTTCGCAGCGGCACGCGGCTGACGACCGTTTCGGGAGCCGCGGGAATGAGGATCGCGCCCAGCGCCAGCAACGCGATCATGATCCAATAGATCAGCGCGTGCTGTTGGGTGACCAAGGACAAGAACCCCACGGCCAGCGAACCCGCCATCACGCCCAGCAGCGCGCCGCAACCGGCCACCGCCAGCCCGAACCCCTCGTAGCGCCCCACGGCGGAATCGACGACCAGCGCCGAAACGGCGCTCATGGCCAAGCCGCACGACACGCCCTGCACCGCTCGCGCAACCAGCACGATCGTCGGATCGGCCGCTCTCAAGAACAGGAAACAACCGAGCATGGCAAGCAGCAGCGACGCCGCCGCCAAGGGGCGCCGTCCCGCCGCATCGGACAGCGATCCCGACAAGAACAGCGTCAGCACGACGCCGAACAGGTACATGAACATGGTGGCGGAGATGTCGGCGTCGGTGAGCCCGATCGTCCCCTTGTACTCGGAGTACAAGGGGATGGGCACAGCCGAGGCGGCGAACACGGTGACGAAGGCGAACGTAGCGATGACGAGGCCTCGCACCCCTTGCCGAGGCTGCGAGGATTCCGACGCGTCGACTGCATGCGCGAGCATGGCACCATCCGTTCGTTCACCGCGAATTACACCCGCGCTCTTCCCTGCGAGGAGCGATTGCGGACAGCATAGCATTCCGAACGGACGCAGGGAACACCCGCGTTCGCCCAACGCGGCGCGCACGGTTCTGGATTTCTGGTACCATGGTACGGATGTTCTGCAATGCTTTCGAGGGAGGGCCGCCGCACCGCATGCTATCCGAAGACGACATCAGCAGGCACTGCCATGCGCGCACGTTGCAACGGGCACGGTCCATCGCAGCCTCCGACCGCAACATCCTCACAAAGCAGGTCCGCTACAACCCTCCCGAGACCACGCTGTCCGCGTTCGTTGCCAGCAGCAGCGGCTGGAACGACCGTTACCGCACCTCCGTCACCTTCGACGAGGACGAAGGCGACCTGGTCGACTACGCCTGCACCTGCCCCGCCTACCGCGAGTATGACGGCATGTGCAAGCACTGCGCGGCTCTGGCGTTGACGTATCTGGACGCGCCTGAGAAGTTCATGGGCTACCGAGCCCATCGCGCGCCGACCACGTCTTCATGCCTGCTCGAGCTCATGGAGCGCAGCAAAGCCGCTGACGAAGCCGAGGAACAGGGCGGCATCGACTTGGAAGCAACCGTCGTGTACGGCTATCAGTCGTGGTCGGCGCGCTTCAAGGTCGTCGGCTCCCAGGGCTCCTACGTCATGAAGAGCATCTCGGACTTCGTCGACCGCATGCGGCGCGGCGAGCGGTTCTCTTACGGCAAGAAGCTCGCGTTCACGCACGTCCCGGCGATGCTCGCCGAGTCGGCGCGCCCTATCGCCCGGTTCCTCGACCGAGCCGTGGCGCTGCGCGAGCAGGCCACCGGCAGCGCGTTTTGGCGCTACCGCGGACGCGATGAGATCGGACGCGACCTCGACCTGTCGGACTACGAGCTCATCGAGCTGTTGGATCTGCTGGACGGCCGCCCCTTCACCGTCGAAGGCACCGACTGCGGAACGCGCTCCCTCACCCGCGCGCACGTCGTCAGCGCCGACCCCGATGTCGAGGTCTCGGTGCGGCGCACCGACGACGGCGGCTACGCCATCGAAGCCGACGAGCTGGCTTTCGTGGCGCAGGGCGACCGCATGTACCTGTGGCAGGGCGAGACGTTCTTCCGCTGCTCGGCCGACTTCGCGCGCACGGCGGGCTTCCTGCGCACCGTGTGCGAGAACGACGATGCCCGCCTGTTCGTCAGCCTCGCCGACATGCCCCTGTTCTGCGCCACCGTGCTGCCCGCCATCGAGAAGCGCCTCCATGTGGAAACGCCGACCGAGATCGATCTGTTCCGCCCCGTGCCGTGCAAGCTGGAGTTCTACTTCGACAAAACCGACCGCGACGTCACCTGCGACGCGCAAGCCGTGTACGGCGAACGCCGCTACCCGCTGCTCGACTCCCCCGCTCGCGACGAGGAGGGCCCCCTGCGCGACGAGAGGCTGGAGGGTCGCGCGAGGCGGCTGGTCGAGCAGCATTTCGACACGTTAGAAGCTCCCCCGGCCATCATGCTGAGCGACGAGACGGCGGTGGCCGACCTCGTGTTCGGCGGCCTTGCCCAGTTCCAGGCGCTGGGCCAGGCGTTCACCACGCCCGCGTTCGACCGGCTGCTCGTAGACAAGAAGCCGCACATCTCGGTGGGCATCTCGCTGGCGGGCTACCTCATCAACCTCGCCGTGTCCGCCGACGACCTGCCCCCGGCCGAGGTGGCGGCGCTGCTGACGAGCTACCGGCGGCGCAAGCGCTTCCACCGTCTGAAGAGCGGCGCGTACCTCGATCTGGCGGAGTACGACCTCGCCCAGCTCGACCACCTTGCGGAGGACTTCGGCTTCACGCCCAAACAGCTGGCCGCAGGCACGGTGGAGCTTCCCGCCCAGCACGCGTTCTACCTCGACGAGCAGTTCGAGGGCGCAGAGCGCAACCGCTCGTTCATGCGCTACCTGGAAAGCTTCCGGGCATCGGCCGGCGAGCCGTGCCCGGTGCCCGATCAGCTGGCCGCCACGCTGCGCCCCTACCAGGCGGAAGGGCTGCGCTGGATGAGCGCGCTCGCCGACCGCGATCTCGGCGGCATCCTGGCCGACGAGATGGGCCTGGGCAAGTCGGTGCAGCTCATCGCGTTTCTGCTGGCACGCCAGAGCGAGGCGCGCGCCGTCGGGCCAAGCCTCATCGTGTGCCCCGCCTCCCTCGTGTACAACTGGATGGCCGAGTTCGAGCGTTTCGCGCCCGGCCTCGACGTGCGCGCCGCGGCGGGCGCCAAGCGCGAGCGGATGCGCATCCGCTCCGAAGCCTGCGACCGCCACGCGCGCGAAAGCGAGCTTGCCCGAAACGGGCGCTGCTGCGATGTGCTGATCACCTCCTACGACCTGCTGCGCATCGACGCGGAGGACTTCGCCCGGCGCGAATTCTACTGCTGCGCGCTCGACGAGGCGCAGTACGTGAAGAACCACGCCACCAAGACGGCGCGCGCCGCGAAGCGCGTGCGGGCGCGCCACCGCTTCGCGCTGACCGGAACGCCGATGGAGAACCGTCTGAGCGAGCTGTGGAGCATCTTCGACTTCCTCATGCCCGGGCTTCTAGGATCCTACATGCGCTTCCGCGAGCACTTCGAGCTGGACATCACCGGAGGCGACGAGGACGCCGCGCGCCGTCTACGCTCCCTCGTGGCACCGTTCATGCTGCGCCGCTTGAAGGCCGACGTGCTGCAAGACCTGCCCGACAAGCTGGAATCGGTGGTGTACGTCCCCATGGAGGCCGAGCAGCAGCGCCTGTACGCCGCCCACGAGCAGCAGCTGCGCGACGCGCTGACCCTGCAGAAGAACAACCGCAACAACAAGCGGTTCCACGAGCGCAAAGTGGAGGTGCTCGCCGAGCTGACGAAGCTTCGCCAGCTGTGCTGCGACCCGCGCCTTCTGTACGAGAACTACGCCGGGCACGCGGCAAAGCTGGACGCCATCGCAGAGATCGTGGAATCGGCCATGGACGCCGGCGAGAAGACGCTTGTGTTCTCCCAGTTCACAAGCTTCCTTTCGCTGATCGCCGAAGTGCTGGACGCGCGCGGCGTGCCCTACTTCACCATCACGGGAGCCACGCCGAAGAAGCGCCGGCTCGATCTGGTGAACGCGTTCAACGACGACGACACGCCCGTGTTCCTCGTATCGCTCAAAGCGGGCGGCACCGGACTCAACCTCACCGGCGCGTCGGTGGTGGTGCACGCCGACCCCTGGTGGAACGCCGCCGCGCAGAACCAGGCCACCGACCGCGCGCACCGCATCGGCCAGACGCAGGTGGTGAGCGTCCACAAGGTCATCGCGAAGGACACCGTCGAAGAGCGCATCCTGCATTTGCAGGATGCGAAGACCGACCTCGCCGACCAGGTGATCGGCGCCGGCGGCGTATCGCTGGCGAGCCTGAGCCAGGAGGAGCTGCTCGATTTGCTGGACGGATGAGGCCGAGCGCGAACCGTGCGCTCGGCCGGCCCGGCCAGGCGCGCCTTCATCCTATGTGCCTTTCCTCATGACCACATACGCCGGATCGATGCGCTGCAAGTCCTCGAAGTCGTCGATCTCCACGATGTCGTCCTCGCTGCAAGGCCGCACGCGCACGTCGTAGGCGTCCGGCAGCCGATCGAGCGCGACGTCGTCCCAGAATATCTGCTTGCCGTCCTCCTGGGCGAACACGGCAGGTATGTCGCGCGCCAGCCGCTTGCCGTCCTCCGCCGTCCAGTACGACACGCCCACCATCTGCCAGCAGGGAGCTTCCTTGCCCTTGCCGATATGGACGATGCGACCCTCCTCGTCGGCATCGAAGCACCAGTCGTCGGTGCGCTCGACGGGGATGGCCAGGTAGTTCGACCGGTACTGGTAGGCGCTCACCAGCGAAGGGTTCTGCAGGAACAGGTCGCTTTCGAACACGTAGGCGTTCGAGAAGCAGCGGCAAGCGGCGGCTGCCGAGCTGATGTTGTTGGTCTTCGCGTAGAGCGGGTTCTCGATGAAGACCAAGTCGGGGTACTTGCGCAGCAGCTGGTCGAACTCTTCGGACAGATAGCCGCGCACCACGTACACTTCCTTGATCCCCGCGGCCTGCACCGCGTCGATGAGACGGTCGATGATGCGCACCCCGTGCACGCGCGCGAGCGGCTTAGGCGTGTTCACGGTCACCGGGAGCAAGCGGCTGCCGAAGCCCGCCGCCAGCAGCACGGCGCGCTCGACGCGGTACGGCTCGAGCGCGCTCGCGCCCGCGTCGGTCAACGCGCCTTCGCGCACCAGGCCGCGCTCCTCCAAGGCGGCCAGCGCGACCGTCCGAGCGTCCGGATCGATCGCTTCGGGGTGAACCGCGCCGCGCGCTGCGGCCTCCAAGCCGGCCAGAACCGTGAACTCGTCGTAGGAGAGCGAGGGCGCCCCGCCCGCCGCAGCGGGTCCGGCAGGAGCACCCGGGCGGCCGAGCAGGCCGTTCGCGTACGCCCCGAACTCCTTGGCCGCCTTGTACCACACGTACAGCCACTCGCCCGTCGGCGCGCCCTTGCACTCCTTGTACAGGGCCCACACGTACCAGTACCAGCCCACCAGCGCCGTGCACGCCAGGAGGTGGAACTCCTCTTCCGGCGTGGGCATGCGCCCGAAGTAGCGGGGGATCGCCGCGATGGCCTCCTCGACGGTGTAGCCCGACCCCTGCGCCACGAAGTTGCCGAAGTCGCAGCCGTAGTCGCCCATCGCGGCGTACTCCCAATCGATCAGGCTCATCTCGTCGCCATGCACGAGGATGTTCGGGCCGTAGAAGTCGTTGTGGCACAGCACCGGCTCGCCCGCGCCCGCCCGCAGCGGGCCCACCAGGTCGGCGACGGCGGCGGCCAGCGCGTCGTAGTCGGAGGGGAACTCCCAGCCCGCCTCGCGCAGCAGGCCCTCGATCTTCTTCGACTCGTCGTAGAAGTCGAACGACCAGGGCGACACGACGCCGCTCGTATGCAGGCGCCGCGCCATTTTGAGAGCGCGCTCCACCTGCGCGGCGTCGGCGTAGTCGAATTCCGAGCACCCGGGCACGAACCGCGCGATCTTCCAACCTTGCCGCGGGTCCTCGTAGACGTACGTTTCGTCGAGGCCCAGGTCGGACGCGGCCTTGAGGGCGAACGTCTCGGCTTGGCGGTTGATGATGTCGTCGGTGCCCGCGCCCGGATGACGGTAGACGTAGCCCTCCCCGCCGCACGAGAAGTAGAACGAGAGGTTGGTCAGGCCCTGCTGGAGGGGGCGCACGTCGACGATGTCGCCGCGCAAGCAGCCCAGCGTCGAGCAGATGTTGTCGAGCACGCCCGAACCCACGTTGTCGATGAATTCCGGGTCGAAGCTCTGCAGCTGGTCGAGCGAGTCGAACTCGTGGACGACGTCCGCCGGATAGGGGCGCATCACCATCTTGAGCTCGTCCGCGTGGGAGAAGAACACCTCTTCCCACAGCTTCGGCGCGGTCTCGGGCTTGTCGTACTCGGCTTCCAGGATGCTCATGAACGCCTCGGCGAATGAAGGCGTCCAGTACGCGTGGCCCATCAGCGCCCACGAGTCCCTGCCGCCGAGCGCGGCGGAGACGATGCGCCGCTCCTTGCCGCGCGTCCCCAGGCAGTACTCGTCCGTTTCGCCGTGGATGTACACGGCCGCGCAGTACGATTCGTACGCGTAGGGCTCGAAGGGGTTCTCGGTGAAGTAGTTGTCGGACGAGCACACGTACGTCGCCCCGAGCAAATCGCGCACCTGGAACAGCGTGGCATGGTTGTTGCGCACGGCGAAGTCCTCGTTGACCACGATGTCCACGCCGAACGCGTCCTCGAGGTAGAAGAACTCCTCCTTCTTGTACCCCACGACCACCGTGACGTCCTCGATGCCCGCCTCGCGCAGCTGGCGGATCTGCCGCTCGATGAGGCGCTCGCCCCGCACGCGCAGCAGGCCCTTGGGCTTCTCGTAGGAGATGGGCGCGCACCTCGACGAGAGCCCTGCGGCCATGACGACCGCGTTTCTCACCCGGTACGGCTCGAGCGCGTCGAACCCGGTCTGCGTGAGGGCGCCGTCGCGCACGAGGCCCGCGTCTTCGACCGCCTTGAGCGTCCGGCCGACCGAACCTGAAGACAACCCGGTTCTCGCCGCGAGCGCTCGCCGGCTCGACGGCGCGCCCGACGCGAGAGCCGCCAAGAGGGCGAACTCGTTGCTGGTCACTTGCATTGTTCCACCGATTCCTGTCATGAGCGGTTCAAACTTTACGATAGTTTAACAATTGATGAACGCGATGGTGACAGGAAACGTTGAAAACCGTTCGAGCGCCATACGGGAACGCATGCGCGTCCCCGGGCGCTCGAACGAAATGAACGGCTCTGCGACTCGGATCGGGCTGGAGATCCTAGAACTTCGCGAAGCGCTCGCGGCGGGCGCGCAGCAGCTCCTCGGTCGGTACGTCGCACAGCTCGTCGAGGGCGGCGCACAGGTAGGCGCGCACGTTCTCGGCCGCCTGGTCCGGGTTCTCGTGCGCGGGACGGGCGCCCTCGGTCAGCACGGCGTCCACGATGCCCATCTCGCATGCTTCCGCGGCGCTCATCTTCATGACGGCCGCCGCTTCGGCGGCGCGCGTGCGATCCTTCCACAGGATGGACGCGAAGCCCTCCGGCGACAGCACCGAGTACACCGCGTGCTCCTGCATGGCCACGCGGTCGGCCAGCGCCAGCGCCAGCGCGCCGCCGGAGCCGCCCTCGCCCAGCAGCACGCTCACCACGGGCACGCGCAGGCCCGCGAGCGCCAGCAGGTTGTCGGCGATGGCGTTGCCCTGCCCGCGCTCCTCGGCCTCCATGCCGCAGAACGCGCCTTGCGTGTCCACGAGGCACACCACGGAGCGGCCGAACTTCTCGGCCTGACGCATGAGGCGCAAAGATTTGCGGTAGCCCTCCGGCTGCGGGCAGCCGAAGTTGCGCGCGATGCGCTCTTTGAGGTCGCGTCCTTTCTCTTGCGCGATCACCGTCACCGCGCGACCCTCGATCCAGCCGAGGCCGCACACCACGGCGCCGTCGTCGCCGAACATGCGATCGCCGTGCAGCTCGATGAACCCGTCCACGAACGAGTCGATGTAGGCGAGCGCCGTGGGACGATGCACGTTGCGCGCCAACTGGACGCTCTCCCATGCGCGGTTAGACGTGGGCGCAGTGGCCTCGCGCGCCGCAGCGGACGCGTCCTCCAAAGACACGCCGGCCTCCGCATCGAAACCGCCCGTGCTGAGCGCCTTCTCCAAACGCTTGCGCATGGAGGAGCCGCGGCGGTCGAAGCGCTCGGTGACGGCCGCCATGCGCCCGCGCAGCTTGGCGCGCGCCGAGTCCACCCCTCCGGCGAAAGGCAGGCCGCCGCCCACGGTCAAATCGCCGTACGTCACCGTGTTGTACGTATCGGTGCCGCTGGCCAGGTTCTCGCGCACCGCCTCGTAGCTGACGAGGATATCGCGATCGCCCGGCTCGTGCTCCTGCTCGCCGCGCACAGCCGATGCCGTGGCAAGGTGCAACGCCAGCAAGTGAGCCAGCACGCTGCGCAGCTCGCCGCGCTCCACGATGGCGTCGATCAGCCCGTGATCCAGCGCGAACTCGGCCGTCTGGAAGCCCTCGGGCAGCTCCTGCTTGATGGTGTCCTTGATGACGCGCTGGCCCGCGAAGCCGATCAGCGCGCGCGGCTCGGCCAGAATCACGTCGCCCTGCATGGCGAACGACGCGGTCACGCCGCCCGTCGTGGGATCGGTGAGCACCGAGATGTAGGGAAGCTTCGCCGCGGCATGGCGCTCCAGCGCGCACGACACCTTCGCCATCTGCATGAGCGACACGAGACCCTCCTGCATGCGCGCGCCGCCCGACGCGGTGAACACCACCACGGGCAGACGCTCGTCGGTCGCGCGCTCCACGAGCCGCGCCACCTTCTCGCCCACGACCGAGCCCATCGAGCCCATGAAGAACTGCGACTCCATGATGCCGATGGCCACGCGCAAGCCCGCGATACGTCCGACGCCGGTGCGCACGCCCTCCTCCAGGCCCGTCTTCTCGCGCTGAGCCTCGAGCTTGCCCAGGTAGCCGGGGAACTCGAGCGGGTCGGTTTCGGGAACCGTGCGGTTCCATTCCACGAAGCTGTCCGCATCCAGCAAGTCGTCGATGCGCTCGCTCGACGACATGCGCAGGTAACCGCCGCAAGCGGGGCACACGTAATGGCCGGCGGCCAGGCTGGGGCCGTCGAACTTGAGGCCGCAATGCGGGCACGCGCGCCACGAATCGCCGTCGATAGCGGGTTTGTCGGTGGTGCACAGCACCCAGCCCAGAAGCGGCGCGTCATTGCTGAGCGGGCGGAACACCCGCACGCCGCGAGCCGCCGTGCGAGCGAGGAAGCTGTCCACCTCGGCCAGCGGCAGCGCCTCGTCGCACAGCAGAACCACCGAAGCCCCGCAGGAGTCGATGGCCGTCAGCACGGCATGGCCGTTGCAGAACAGTGCGTCGGAGTACTTCTCGCCCAGGCTCACCGCGCTTTGGGCGAGCTTGATATGGCTATCGCCCCGATGATCCTGCGTGTACACTGCGCAGGCGGCAAAACCCGCGTCGCCCACGGCCTGCATCAGGCGCTTCGCGGTTTTCGGGCGCGCCATGACGAGCGCGACGGGCTTGGAGCCCGCATCGATCCCCCCGGCGCCTTTCGGCGTGCGCGGGGCGGCGGTGGCCAACGCCCGCGGCACGGCGGTGTAGTCGGCCGCGTCGGCAGCATCGTGCGCGTTCGGCGCTATGGGAAGCGAAGCGGCGGCCTCTTCGGCCATGCGCGCAAGGCGGTAGGCCACGTCGGCCGATTCGCCGACAGGCTCGGCCGCCTTGCGCGGCTTGCCCTGGGGCAGCACCGTTCCGTCGGATCCGATGGTGATGTAGTTCTGCTTGGCACTCTTCATCGAACGGCCTCTCGCTCTTTTAAGCTTCCGCTTTCGCCAGCACGTACTTCTGCGTCGCCGACGCGCACACCGCGCCGTCGACGCTCGCCTCCACCTCTGCGACGCACAGACGCGACGAGGACTTCACGATGCGCCCTTTCAGCGTGAGCGTCTCGCCCGGCTCCACCTGGCGGCGGAACTTCGCGCCGTCGATGCCGGTGAGGAAGCCGATAGAACCCTCGGCTCCGCGCTCGACGAGGATGCAGAACGATGCCGCCTGCGCGAGCGCCTCCATGATGATGACGCCCGGCAAAACGGGATGCCCCGGGAAATGCCCCGCGAACAGCGCCAGCTCCGGGTCGACGTCGAGCTCGGCCGTCACCTCCACGCCCGGCTCGCACGCGACGATGCGGCTCACCCAGCAGAACGGGTCGCGATGCGGCAGCACCGCCTCGACGACGTCCTTGCCGCAAGGGTATTCGATGTCCATGGTTCGGCTCCTCCCAACCTATGCGCGATACGGCGAAACGGCCAAGCTCGCGTTATGGCCGCCGAATCCGAGCGAGTTCGACAGCGCCACCTTCTGAGGATAGCCCGTCTTCGCCTCCGCGACCACGCTGACCGGGCATTCCGGATCGGCCTCGGCGAAGCCGGCCGTGGGCGGCACGCAGTCGTTCATCACGGACAGAGCCGTGACGATAGCCTCGATAGCGCCCGCAGCGCCCAGCGTGTGGCCCGTCGTGCCCTTCACCGACGTCACCGGGATCCGGCTTCCCGCCTCTTCGCCGCACAGCGCCAGCAGCGCCTTGGACTCGGTGGCGTCGTTCGCCGGCGTGCCGGTGCCGTGGGCGTTGAGGTGCCCCAGGTCCTCCGGCGTGAAGCCGCCCTCGGCAAGCGCCTGGCGCATGGCGCGCGCCACGCCCTCGCCGGAAGGCTCGGGAGCCGTCATGTGGTAGGCGTCGCCCGTGGAGCCGAAGCCCGTGATCTCGGCCAGCACCGTGGCGCCGCGCTCGAGCGCATGCTCCAGCGACTCCAGCACCACCGCGCCCGCGCCCTCGCCCGCCACGAATCCCGCGCGGCGCACGTCGAACGGCAGGGAGGCCTGCGTCGGATCCTCGGCCTTCGACAGCGCGCCGAGGTTCGAGAACCCGGCCAGGCAGATGGGCGACACGGACTCCTCCGAGCCGCCGGCCAGCGCCGCGTCGATGTAGCCGTGGCGGATGTCGCGCACGGCCGCGCCGATGGAGTGCGCGCCGGTGGCGCAGGCGGTGACCACGTTCAGGCATTCGCCGCGCAGCCCGTAGCGGATGGAGAGGTTGCCCGCCGCGATGTTGCCGATCATCGTGGGAATGAACAGCGGGCTCACGCGCTTCGGACCCTTCTCGGCCAAGGTGAAGAAGCCGCTTTGCAGCTCGTCGATGCCGCCGATGCCGGTGCCGAACACGCACGCGATGCGCGCGGTGTCCTCGGCCTCGAGGTTCAGGCCCGACTGCGCCAGCGCCTCGTCGGAAGCGACGATGGCGTACTGCACGAAGCGCTCGAACCGGCGCGCCTCCTTCTTCGTGATGCCGTGCTCGGTGGCGTCGAAATCGCGCACCTCGGCGGCGATGTGCACGTCGTAGTCGGCCGTGTCGAAGCGCGTGACCGGGCCGATGCAGCAGGCGCGGCCCATGACCGCGTCCCACAGCGCCTGCACGCCCACGCCGGCCGGCGACACCGCGCCCATGCCGGTGATGACCACGCGGTGCGTGCCGTCGGGGCGGCGCGTGCTCGCCGCGTTCGCAATGTTCTCGCTCATAGCGACATACCTCCGTCGATGCAGACAACCTGTCCGGTGATGTAGCCCGCGTCCTCGCTGGCCAAGAAGCGCACGAGCTTCGCCACGTCCTCGGGCTCCCCGAGGCGCTTGGACGCGATGCGCCCCACGATGGCCTCGCGCTGCTTCTCGGACAGCGCGTCAGTCATGTCGGTGGCGATGAAGCCCGGGGCCACGGCGTTGGCCGTGACGTTGCGGGCCGCCAGCTCGCGGGCGATGGACTTCGTGAGCCCGATGACGCCGGCCTTCGAGGCCGCATAGTTCGCCTGGCCCGCGTTGCCCGCCACGCCCACGACGCTCGACATGTTGACGATGCGTCCGTAGCGCTGCTTCATCATGCGCTGCGCCGCGGCCTTGCAGCAGTTGAACGTGCCCTTGAGGTTCACGTCGATCACCGCGTCGAAGTCCTCGTCCTTCATGCGCGCCAGCAGCCCGTCGCGCGTGATGCCGGCGTTGTTCACCAGCACGTCCACGCGGCCGAACGCTTCCTGGGCGGCGTCGACGAGCGCAGCGGCCTCGGCGGCGTCCGCCACGTTGGCGGCCACCGCGATGGCGCGCACGCCGCAGTCGGCCTCGAGGGCTGCGGCGAACGCCCGCGCCTCGTCCAGCCCGCGCTCGCTCGAGCAGTTCACGCACACGTCGAAGCCCGCGCGCGCCAGCTCCTCGGCCACCGCGCGGCCGATGCCGCGGTTCGAGCCGGTGACGACCGCGCTTCGACGCGGAGTTTCGGTTTCGTTGGTCATGGGAGTAGAAGCTCCTATTCGGAATCGGTTGCGGAAGCGACGGCCAGGCAGCCGTCGAAGCTCGCGCGGTCCTGCACGCAGGCGCGCGTCGCGGTCTTGTCGATGCGTTTCACGAGGTTCGCCAGAACGCCGCCGAAGCCGACTTCGACGAACATGTCCGCCCCTGCGGCGGTCAACGCAGCCACGCTCGCATCGAAGCGCACGGGGCTCGTGAGGTGGCGCACGAGGTTCTCGCGCGCGTCGGCGGCGGACAGCGGCGCGGCGGTGACGTTGCAGACGAGCGGGATGCGCGCCTCCGAGAACTCGACGTTCTCCAAGTAAGCTGCGAGCCCCGCCGCCGCATCGGCCATGAGCGGGCTATGGAACGCGCCCGAGGTGGCCAAACGCGACGAGCGCTTCCCCGCCTCGGCCCATGCCGCCTCGGCGCGCTCGACGGCCGCGGGCGCACCGGCGATGACGATCTGCCCCGGGCAGTTGAAGTTCGCGGGCACCAGCACCTCGCCCTCGGCGCACTGCTCGCAGAGCGCAGCCACGACGTCCTCGTCGGCCTTCAGCAGCGCGCTCATGACGCCGGGGTGCGCCGCAGCGGCCTCGGCCATGAGCTCGGAGCGCGCCTTCACCAGCGCGAACGTCGCCTCGTCGCTCAGCATGCCCGACACGGCCAGCGCGCTCACCTGCCCCAGCGAGAAGCCCAGCACCGCCGCAGGCTGCACGCCGCGCGCCATGAGCGCGCGGGCGATGCCCACCGACAGCACGCACAGCGCCGGTTGGGCGTTGCGCGTGTCGTTGAGCTCGTCGGGATCGGCGTTGAGCACGAGATCGGCCACGTCGTACCCCAGCACGTCGGACGCGCAGGAAAACGTTTCCTTCACCTCTTTCACAGCGAGAAGATCGCCACCCATGCCCGGCTTCTGCGACCCCTGCCCCGAGAACATGAAGACGGGCGCGCCCGCGAGGAGGGGCGGCAACGTCCAATCGCTCAAACAGTCCTCGCTTCGCTGCGGAACTCGCTTGGTGGACGCCGCCGCCCCTCCTCGCTCCACACCCACAGGCTTCCGAAGCCCTTTTTCCTCATCCATCAAAGCCCCCTAGATCGCGCGCCCGCGCCGGGCGCTCAGCGCAGCCAGTGCTTCCAAGTCGAGACCGCCCAGAGCCTCGGCCTCTTCGATCATCCGAGCGATAGCCTCGGCCGCCGTGGCGCGCTCGTGCACGAGCGCGGCCGACTGGCCTGCCATCATGGTGCCGTTGTCCACGTCGCCCTCCACGGCGCGGCGCAGGGAGCCCACGTACATAGCCTCCAGCTCGTCGCCGTTGGCGGCGACGTCGCCTTCGAGCTTGCGCACGGTACGGGCGAACTTGTTCTTGAGGCAGCGCACGGGATGCCCGCTGCCGCGGCCCGTGACGATGGTGTCGGCGTCCTTGGCGGCGATCACGCGCTCTTTGTACGCGTCGGAGATGGTGCACTCGTCCACCGTGAGGAAGCGGGTGCCTGCCTGCACGCCCTCGGCGCCCAGCGCGAAGGCGGCGGCCATGCCGCGCCCGTCGGCGATGCCGCCTGCGGCGATCACGGGGATGGACACGGCGTCGCATACTGCGGGGATGAGCGCCATCGTGGTCAGCTCGCCGATATGGCCGCCGGCCTCGGTGCCCTCGGCCACCACGGCATCGGCACCGAGGCGCTCCATGCGCGCGGCCAGCGCGCTGGAGGCCACCACGGGTACCACCTTGATGCCGGCGTCCTTCCACAGCTGCATGTAGTTCGCGGGAGAACCCGCGCCCGTCGTGATGACGTCAACACGCAGCTTCGCCAGAAGCTCGGCCGTCTGGGCGGCGTTCGGATCCATGAGCATGACGTTCGCGCCGATGGGCTTGTCGGTCATCGAGCGGGCGATACGCACCTGCTCCTCGACCCAGTCGAGCGGCGCGCCGCCGCATGCGATGATGCCGAGGCCGCCGGCCTCGCTCACCGCGCCGGCCAGGCTCGCATCCGCGATGCGCGCCATCGCGCCCTGCACGACGGGCGCCTCGATGCCCAGCAGTTCTGTTACCCGCGTCTTCATGCTCATGCTCTCTCTTCCTCGAACCCACGGCCCCGTTCGGGCCCCGTCATACAAGCGGGCCCCGTACGGGGCCCGATCAACGCGCGTTACAGCGAATCGATGTGCGCGACCAGCTGACCCACCGTCTCGATTCCCTCGGGCTCGCCGAACTCGACGTCGCACTTCTCCTCGAGGTCGCAGATGAGCTCGACCATGTCCAGCGAGTCGATGCCGAGCGACTCCAGCGTGGCCTCCTCGGTGATCTTCTCGGCCTCGAGATCGAGGTTCTCGACGAGGACTTCCTTCACGGTGTCGATGGTAGCCATGGTGCGTTCCTTTCGCTTCATGCAATTTAGTTTGATAGTCAAAGTATTTCTCCGGAAGTAATGGTATGGTGACGGGACTCCGATTGCAAGAGCCGCCATGCGCCCTCCACGATTTCTGCGCCCTTCCTCTTATCCCCACCGCCCCGTTCCAGGCGCACCCAAGACAGGCCCCCTCGACGCATCCAGCCGAATAGCCCAACCGCGAACAGGGCGTGAGCGGTCATGCAGTGCGACGCGCAATCGCTGCGTGTGCGAGGAGAGCTGCGTGACCGCTCACGCCTGCCCCGCAGGTCGCAAACTCCTCACGCCTGCGCGTCGAAGAAGCCCTTCACCTTCTTGAGCGCCCCGGCGAACACGCGCTCCTCCTCCTCGGTAAGATCGGCCAACGCCTCGTCGATCATCTGATGGTGGAACAGGTTGTGCGCGCGCAGCACCTGCCTGCCTTTCTTGGTGAGCGAGACCAGCACCTTGCGACGATCGTCCTCGGCGCGCGTACGTTCCACGAAGCCCTTGTTCGCCAGTTTGTTCACCGCCGTGGTCAGCGTAGCCAAGGTCACGTTCAGGCGCGCGGCTATCACGTTCATCGGATTGCGCTCGTGCAGGCCGATAGCCACGATGGTGTGGACCTCGGTTATGGTGAGCCCGTGCGTCAGGCGGTTGTCCAGCGACTGCTCCTCGATGCGCAGGATGGAGTTGAACGTGCCGGACAGCAGGTCGTCGATTTCCTCGCGCCGTCTTTGAGAAGCGCTCGCCGTCTCGTTCGAACCGTCCACGATCCCCGCCTCCTCGTCCGTCGTTTCACATCGGCCGCATCATACCGTATGTAGTTAGATAGTCAAAGTTTCGACATCGTCGGGCGGTGCGGGGGTGGGCACGAAACGTCGCACGAACCGGCCCTCGCCCTTGCTTTTGAGGTAGCGGTACCCGATGACCGAGAACGCAAGCGCTCCGACGAAGTTCACGAACAGGTCTCCCATGGTATCGCGCAGCCCGATGTCCAGATATCCGCCGACACCTAGCTCCTGCCCGTTGACCTCGACGGATTCGATACGGTCTATACGTTGCGGATGCTGCGAGCCCGACGGATCGAGCAGCGTGCTGGAGATGCCGGTCATCACCGTGTCCTTCTGCATGTCGAGTCCGAACATCTCGTCCATGCCGAACTCGAAGAACTCCCACAGCACGCCGATGGTCATGGAAAAGCAGAACGCCACCACCACGCAGAAGAACGGCGACAGAGAGAACGCGATGCGATCCGAGCGGTTAAGGATGGACACGAGGGCAAGGCCTATAGCGGCAGCCAGAAACCCGTTGAACGTATGCAGCAGCGCATCCCAGAACGGGAAGATGGTGTAGAAGTGGAGCAGCTCCCCCAGTATCTCGGCCGCGAAGATGAACAGCGCGATGACCACCTCGAGCGTCTCGGGGATGGAGATGCTGAAGTTCACCTCTATGAACGTGGGGACGAGAAACAGCACGAGCGTGAGCAGGCACAGGAAGAACGCCTCGTAGTTGTCGAAGGCGAGCGAGCCGACCGCGCATGCCAACACGATAAGGCGCAGCACCACGTATACCGCAAACGACCCTTTGTTCTTGCGCATCTCGCGACCCATGGCCGCGAAGACCTCGCGCACCCGTCCCATGCCGGCGCCCTATCGCTCGTCGCGGGCAGGACGAAAGTCCAAGCGCCGAGCACGCGGATCGGCAGAGACGAGCACGACGGCGAGCCGCTGCGCCAGGCGATACGACGCGCCCGTGTCCTGCCCGGTCAGACGATGCTGCACAGGATCGAGCGCGAAGTACTCCGAACCAAGGTTCTTGCACGGGATCAAACCTTCGGCCGTGTTGTCGAGGCGCACGTACGCGCCGTACGTCGCCACCCCCGACACCGTCGCCGAGAACGTCTGCCCCACGAACCGCTCGAGATACTCGATGAGCTTGACCTCCTGCGACTCGCGCGCAGCCTTCTCGGCTATGCGCTCCATGTCGGAGGAGTGCTCGGCGATCCATGGCAGCGCCGATTTTTCCTGGTCGAACTTCTCCGGGCGTCCGCCGATGAGGGCCTTGAGCATACGATGCACCACAAGGTCGGGATAGCGCCTGATGGGAGACGTGAAATGCGTGTAGGCCCCGCTGGCCAGGCCGTAGTGCGCAGCGCAGTCGGGACGGTACACCGCCCGCTTCATCGACCGCAGCAGGAGCGTCGACACGAGCTCGCCCTCGGGACGCTCCGCGCTCGCCTCCAGCACGCGCTGGACGACGTGCGCATCGCCCGCGATGAAGTCGGCTTGATCGATGTCGCGGAACCACGCGAAGTCCTGGAACACGGGCACGAGCGCCGCCAAGCTGTCGGCCGAAGGCTGCTCGTGGACGCGGTACAGGCTGGGGAACTTCGCATCGCGCAGGTGCTTGGCGACGGTCTCGTTCGCAAGGATCATGGCCTCTTCGATGAGCGAGGTCGCGTCGGTCTTGACGCGCAAGTCGATACCCGTCGGACTCCCCTCCTCATCGAGAACCACGCGCGCCTCGACCGAGTCGAAGTCGAGGCCGCCCGCCCTCTCGCGGGAGGCGAACCGCTGCTTCGCCAGGCGCGACAGCGCGGCGAGGCGGTCGGAAAGCCCGTCGCCCGGCGCGCAAGCGCCGTCGCGCCGCACGAGATCCTTCGACTCCGCGCCTTCGGCGCTCCGCTCAGGATGACAACGGTCCAGCAGCGCCTGCGCTTCCTCGTACGACAGGCGCGCATGCGAGCGGATGAGCGCCGGATACAGATCGTAGGCCACGAGCCGCGCCCGATCGTCGAGGTAGAGGTCGGCCGTCATCGTACGACGCACTTCGTCGGGCTTGAGCGAGCACAGATCGCCCGACAACTCGTCGGGCAGCATGGGAATCACACGGTCGACGAGGTACACGCTGGTCGCCCGCCTGCGCGCATCGAGGTCGAGCGAGGAATTCCACGGCACGTAGTGCGCCACGTCGGCGATATGCACGCCCAACCGCCAACGCGCCACCCCGAGCCCGCGCTCGTCCACCACGCGGATGCCGGTTCCAACCCCGCAGGTCGAAACGGGCTCCAGGCTGACCGCATCGTCGAAGTCCCTCGCATCGGCCGGATCGATGGTGAACGTGAAACGCTCCCTCAAGTCGCGGTACCCCGACGCCAACGCGCCGTCCTCGTCGAGCACCGCGCTTCGCGCCTCCGAAAGCGCCCCTTCGGAGAACACCGTCTCCAGCTTGTGACGGGCGATCACCACGTCTACGGCCGCGTGCTCGTCGTCGGCGAGCCCGAGCACCTCCTCGATAACGCCGGTGGCCGCCGTGTTGCGCGAAGGAAACGTCGTGATGCGCACGCGCACGAGCGATCCGTCTTCGATGTCGGGCCGGTCGGCACGCATGGTGAATATGTCATAGGGGATGTTCGCATCTTCGGGCACGACCACGCCGAAAGGTTCGGCCACCTCGTAGCGCCCCACGAGCGTGTCGTGCGCACGGTCGACGACCCGCAGCACGCGCGCCGCCGGCTTCTCTCCTGCGCGAAGATCTGCTTTGCGTTCATGTGGCTGCTTCTTGCGGCCGCTCTGCACGGGCAGCGGCGCCACTTCCACGAGATCGCCGTCGAACGCACCCGCCATCTTGGATTCCGGAACGAAGAACTCGCCCTCCGCCGTCTGCACGAAGCCGAAGCCGCCTCCGCGCACGCTCAGCACGCCCCGCGGGTTGCTACGGGGATGCCGGCGCGTATGGGAACGCGTCCGCCCCACGGCTAGCCCTTCACGAGGGACTGGGCGGTTTCGAGCGCGAGAGCCTTCTGGTTATCCTCGCCCTCCGCCAAACCCACCATCACGTCGGGGGTGACGCCCACGCCTTCGATGTCGTGTCCGAGCGGGCTCTTGTAGAACGCGGCGGTGTAGCGCAGCGCTCCGCCGAAACTCAAATCGCGCGTCACCTGCACCGAGCCCTTGCCCAACGTCGTGGATCCCACGAGCGTGGCGCGCTGGTTGTCCTTGAGCGACGCGGCCAGCACCTCGGCGGAAGCGGAGGTCTTGCCGTTCACGAGCAAGACCAGCGGCTTCTCCGTCACGTAGGGGCGCGAGGTGGTCTTGGACGTCTCCTCGGCCTTCGTCTGGATCTTCACAATGGTGCCGCTCTTCACGAACAGGCTGGCGATATCCACCGACTGCGTGAGGAAACCGCCGGGGTTGTCGCGGATATCGAGCACGAACGATGTGGCGCCTTGCGACTCGAGGTCGGCGACCGCGTTCTTCACGAGGTCTGCCGCGTTCTGCGTGATCTGCTTGAGCTTGATGTAGCCCACCGTGTCGGAAAGCTCGGTCTCCACGTTCTTCACCGCGTAGTTCGAGCACACGAGCGTCGTAGTGAACTCCTCGCCGCCCTCGTCGTCGAGCGAGCTGGCGCGCCGCCACGTGATGACGACGTTCTCGCCCTCCTCGCGCTTGAGCGCGGAGGTCACCTCGTTCGTGGTCCACTCGTGTCCGCGGTCGCCGTCGATGGCCACCACGAAATCGCCGCTGCGCACGTCGGCCATCTGGGCGGCCGAACCCTCGAACACGTCGGCCGCGTAAGCGCGCCCTTTGTATTCGGAGAACAGCACGCCGATGCCCGCCGACTGCTCGGCGCTGTCCTGCATGAGCGCGGCGTAGCGCGCAGGATCGTAATAGCGCAGATACGCGTCTTCCGTCGTGTCCGAAAGCGCGTTCAGCACGTTGGTCGTGGCCATGTTCAAATCGTAGGAGTCCAAGCTGTCGTTGTCGATGATGCCCTCGACCTCCTCCACGCGCGCCCCGAGGGAGTCGTAGGTGTCGCCCGACGTGGTGGATCCCGGATTGCGGTCGACGTCCACCACAAGCGACGTGAAGCCGAGCGACTCGAGAAGAGAAGCGTCGCCTCGCGCAGTAAAGCCCGCGACGAAAGCGACGCTCACGACGATGACGACGATGCAGGCCTTGATAAGGCGCATGTTGCGCGCCCGCGCTCGACGGGCGGACGCCGCAACATGCGAAGTGTCAGTATGCTTGGCCATGGCCGTTCAACCGGTTACACCTTGAGGTAGCGGCGCATGGCGAACGCCGAACCCAGCAGGCCGATGAGCAGGCCCGCGCCCACCAGCACGGCGTAGATGAACAGGAAGGTGTTCAGGCTCAGGTCGAAGTTGAGGAACATGAGCGCGCTCTGCAGCTTCGGCAGCGCGAGCGTGCGCAGAAGCTCAAGGCAGCCCACCGCCAAAAGCGAGCCGATGATGGCGTGCAGCGCGCCTTCCATGAGGAAGGGCCCGCGGATGAAGCCGTTCGACGCGCCCACGAGGCGCATGATGGCGATTTCCTTGCGGCGCGCCAGAATGGCCAGGCGGATGGTGTTGTTGATGAACACCATGGCGATGAAGATGAGCAGAGCCACCAGCGCGATGCCGATGTAGCGCACGTAGTTCGTGAGCGTGAACAGGCGGTCGACCGTCTGCTGGCCGTACTTGAGCGACTGCTCGGGCGTGTCGTACCCGATGATCTGCTGGTAGGTGGAGTTGCCGCGGATCGCATCGGCCACCTGCTCGACCAGCTGCGGGTCGGACAGCTCGACGTCGATCGAGCGCGGCAGCGGGTTCTGCCCGTCCAGCGTGTCGATGATGTCGGACGTCGTGGAGGAGCGGAACTTCTCGAGCGCCTGCTCCTTGTTCGTGAAGCCCACCGATGCCACGCCGTCGAGCCCCTCGATGAAGTTCTCGACCGACTGGATATCGGCATCGGAGGCATCGTCGGACACGTAGGCCGTGATGGACACCTCGCTCTCCACCGACGAGACGAGCTTCTCGACGACGAAGCCGCCGACGAGGAACACGCCGATGATCAGCAGCGACAGGAAGATGGTCACGATGGATCCCAGCGCCGTCGACAGGTTGCGCGTGAAGCCCTTGAGGGACTCCTTGATAAAGTAGAAGAAACTAGACATCGAAACCGTACACCCCCCGATCCTGGTCGCGGGTGAGGTGTCCGCGGTCGAGCGCGATGACGCGTCGGCGCATGTTGTCCACCATCTCGCGGTCGTGCGTCGCCACGAGCACCGTGGTGCCCGTGCGGTTGATGCGCTCGAGCAGATCCATGATGCCGCGCGACGTCTGCGGGTCGAGGTTGCCGGTAGGCTCGTCACACACCAGAAGCGGCGGGCGGTTCACGATGGCGCGCGCGATGGACACGCGCTGCTGTTCGCCGCCGGACAGCTGGTCGGGGCGCTTGTTGAGCTTGTCCTGCAGACCGACGAGGCGCAGCACCTCGGGTACCTGCGTCTTGATGACGTGGCGGCTCTTGCCGATTACCTCGAGCGCGAACGCGACGTTCTCGAACACGGTCTTGTTCGGCAGCAGCTTGAAGTCCTGGAACACGCAGCCGATGTTGCGGCGCAGGTAGGGCACGCGCCAGTTGCGCATGGTGGTCAGGTCCTCGTCCGCGACGTAGATGTGGCCCTGCGAGGGCTTCACCTCTCGGATGAGCATGCGGATGAACGTGGACTTGCCGGAGCCGGAATGGCCCACGAGGAAGATGAACTCGCCCGCGTAGATCTGCAGGGATATATCGTTAAGCGCCGGCTTGTTCGGCTGAGCCGGGTACACCTTCGTCACATGGTCGAACGTGATGACCGGCGTGCCTGTTTGCTGGGGAATGTCATCGACTTCCAGCACCGGCAGCGACGCAGAAAGCTGCGACGTGGTCTGCCGCGCGGGCGCCGCGTGGGCGCCGCCGCGTCGTGCGGGACGCGCGGGAACCCCTTGGCTTATGTCGTTCGTCACAGAGTGCTCCGTTCGAATAGTAGGGTACTGAGACGGGTTGATTCTAGCAGAAGCACTATCGGGCCATGACCTTCTTCACAGCTTCGACAATCGCCCTGGAACCCAGGTCGAAGTAGTCGAGCAGCTCCTCGAATTCGCCCGATTTGCCGAACTGGTCGCGCATGCCCACGAACTCGACCGGAGCCGGATTCGAGCGCGCGAGCGTCTCGGCCACGGCCGACCCGAGGCCGCCGTACACGCTGTGCTCCTCGGCGACCACGGCGCGCCCCGTCTTCCCCACCGACGCGAGAACGGTGTCCTCGTCGAGGGGCTTCACGCTGAACGCGTCGATGACCTCGACCTCGACGCCCTCGGCGGCCAGCATCTGGGCAGCCTTCAGCGCCTGCTCCACCTCGACGCCGCAGGCGACGATGGTGGCGTCCGAGCCTTCGCGCAGCACGTAGGCGCGCCCGAGCTCCAGCTCCACCCCGTCGGCATAGACGGCCGGCACCGATGCGCGGCCCATGCGCACGTACACAGGGCCTGGCGTTTCAGCAGCCAGTCGGATGGCCGCGCGAGCCGCGGCGTAGTCCGCCGGCACGAGCACGCGCATGTTCGGAAGCCCGCGCATGAGCGAAACGTCCTCGAGCATCTGATGGCTGCCGCCGTCGGGGCCGACGGAGATGCCGGCGTGCGTGGGGGCGATCTTCACGTCGAGGTTGCTGTAGCACACGGTGTTGCGGATCTGGTCGTAGGCGCGACCCGTTCCGAACACGGCGAACGAGCCGGTGTAGGCGATATGGCCGGTGGCCGCGAGGCCGGCGGCCACATCCACCATGTTCTGCTCGGCGATGCCGCAGTTGAACAGACGGTCGGCGAAGCCCGCGTCGGCCAGCTTCTTCGTGGTGGTGGAGCCCGTCAGATCGGCGTCCACGGCCACCACAGGCAAACCCTCGTTCGCCAGCTCGGCCAACGTGGCGCCGTATGCGGCGCGCGTGGCACGTTTGACCTGGGACTGCTCTTCGTTCGCCAGCTTAACCACGGCTGGACTCCTCTCCGCTCGGCGCCGCCAGCTCGGCCAGCGCGGTCTCCATCTGCTCGGCGTTCGGCGCCTTACCGTGCCAACCCGCCTGGTTCTCCATGAACGACACGCCCTTGCCCTTCACCGTGCGCGCGATCAGCGCATGGGGCTTGCCCGCGCGATCGGCCTTCGCCGCAGCGAGCGCCTCCACGAGCGCGGCCATGTCGTGGCCGTCCACTTCGCGCGCATCCCAGCCGAAGGCCTGGAACTTCGCTGCGAGATCGCCCGGATCGCACACATCGGCCGTGTCGCCGTCGATCTGCAGGCAGTTGCGGTCCACGACGGCCACCAGGTTGTCGAGGTTGCGATGCGCCGCGAACATGGCAGCCTCCCATACCTGCCCTTCCTGGCATTCGCCGTCGCCGAGCAAGGCGAACACGCTCTGCGGCTTGCCGTCCAGCTTGAGACCGGCCGCGGCGCCCGCCGCGACGGACAGGCCCTGGCCGAGCGAGCCCGTGGACACCTCGACGCCCGGCACGAGGTTCGAGTCGGGATGGCCCTGCAGTCGCGTGCCCAGCTTGCGCAGCGTGAGCAGCTCCTCGCGGGGGAAGTAGCCCGCCTGGGCGAGCACGGCGTACAAAGCCGGAGCCGCATGGCCCTTCGCCAGGATGAAGCGGTCGCGCTCTTCCCAATCGGGTCGCTCGGGATCATGATCGAGCACTCCGCCGAAGTACAGCGCCGCAAGGATGTCGGCGCACGACAGCGACCCGCCGGGATGCCCGCTGCCCGCCTCCGCGATCATGCGCACGATGTCGGAGCGCATCTCGTTCGCCCGCCGTTCAAGTTCGGTCATGCCTGTTCCTTTCTAGAACTCAACAATGTAAACAACAGGTTGGCTGTGGTGGTGCAGGTTGCCTTGAAGGTTCCGCGCGGCTGAGCTAAGCGGCCTGATGGGCCGTGTGCGAA
>OLQS01000115.1_pt1 | contig 56056 bp, 48 predicted proteins | sample 1672291 | NCBI WGS metagenome assembly OLQS01 (sample SAMEA3136668, study PRJEB25190) | human gut metagenome | biome: human gut; feature: human-associated habitat; material: faeces | place: Austria | collected 2013
ATTCAGTTTCCATGAGAAATCTCCTTTTTGTGCGTGAAACTATTCATAGGAAGCAGCTATGCTATGTGGCTTAGTCACTATGAAAGCTCGTTTACGCTGAGGTTGATGCTTCACGAAACCGTTCGGCATGGAGAACCGTACTCATTGATTCGTCCAAGCTAATTATATCGTTAACCGTAATAGTAATCAAGAGTTTATAAAGCGTGGCTTTGAATTTTGTGACATTGAATAAGTTATAGAAAAGCTTTTTGTGAAATATCATGTCAAAGTATTGTAAGCGTGGGTTACACTTAGTAAGTGGTATCTTTAATTAAGGGAAACGGGGCAGAGCGTACCCGACATCTCGCTGCTGGTGCCGCTGGCCGAGCAGCTGAACGCGACGGTAGCCGAGCTTCTGCAGGGCCGCAGAGTAGAGGAGGAGCGGCGCTTCACCCGCGGGGAGACGGAGGAGCTTATCCGCAAGGCACTGACCTTTTCGGCAGAGCCGCCGGAGCGCCGTCAGGCGCGGACGAGGAAGTATCTGCCGGTGTATGTCATCTGCTGCGTGCTGGGCGTCGCCGGAGCGCTGGCCGTCTGGGCAGCGGGACTGGCCGACATCGAGGGAGCGCTGGCTCTGCTCATCATCGGTGTGGTTTTCGGCGTCGTCTACGGGGCATATGCCATGTTCTGGATGGCCGAGACCCTGCCCCGCTACTACGACGAGAACCGCATCTGCAACTTTGCACAGGGTGCGTTCCACATCCACATCCCGGGGGTGTACTACAACAACCGCAACTGGAAGCATATCCTGCGGGCGTTCCGGGTCTGGTCGATGGCGTCGCTGGTGCTGGTGCCGCCCTGCACGGCGGGGGCTGTCCTGTTCGAGCGCGCTACCGGCTGGCAGGTGTGGGGCGCGGTGCTGGTGGTGTATATCGCCTCGCTGTTCGGGGCTATCGTGATACCGGCGAAGAGGTTTGAGTGAGGGCGAAAGCCCCTCCGAGCCACGCAGGTTATCTGACCAAGTGACACTTTTCCATCGCTGCTATGTCGAAATATCCACTTGGCCAAGGTGGCCAAATGAGCATAGCTGACCAAGTGGGTCACTTGGCCAATCCATGTCACTTGGCCAAACTGACCAACTGGGGAAATATAACGTATCTATATTATTAAATGGCCACTTGGCCATATAATTCACCACAGTATACAGGAGAGATCATATGCTCAAGGATTCACAGCTCGACCTCTGCGGACGGGTCGATTTTGCCCGCACGGCCCCGCTGCTGGGGCGGGACGAGGCGTTTTCCTTCGCCTGCGCAGGCTGCGGCGACTGCTGCCGGGGGCGGGAGGACATCGTGCTGTCGGGCTTCGACCTCTGGCGCATCGCGGCCCGCCTCCGCCTGCCGCCCCAGACCGTGGCCCGGGCCTTCTGCCGGGCGTCCATCGGGCCGGTGAGCCATCTGCCGGTGCTGCGGCTGGCCCCCGTGAAGGAGGAGCGGAACAACTGCCCCTTCCTCACCGAAGACCACTGCGCCATCCACGACGCCGAGCCGCTGGTCTGCGCCCTCTACCCGCTGGCGCAGGAGATCAGCCGGGAAGGGGAGGTGCGCTACTTCTTGCAGCCCACCGGCTGCGGGGGAACGGTCTTTGCGGCGCGGGTGGAGGACTATCTGGCCCGCTACGACGTGCCCGCCCGGGAAAAGACCGACGTCCGCTGGGCGCAGACCTGCATGGAGCTGGAGGACGTGGTGGAGCCGCTGGACGCCGCCCTCGAGCCGCCGCTGCGCCGCCGGATGCAGGCGAAGCTCTGGCAGGCCCTCTATTTCCGGTTTGACTACGGGCGGGCCTACCTGCCGCAGCTGGAAGCAAACCTCGTCTGGCTGGGCGAAGCGCTGCAAAAACTGACGGAGTATCAGCAGAGAAGGAATATCCATCGAAAAAAGTGATGGATAGATGCACTCTAATCGATAATTAGGGCCGAAAGAGCGTTGCCAACGGAGGGAAATCGTGCTATACTTCACGAGTGTAAAGCAGAGATCGCTCTGCTGGACATTGAAATGCGTGTTTGCGCGGCATCCTGTGGCCGCGTGAGCGAAAAATGAGGGAGTAATCATTATGCGTAAAATCACTCGTCGTTCGTTTCTGGCTGCCGCCGCTGTCTGCGGCGCTGCTGCTGCCCTGACCGCCTGCGGCGGCTCTTCTGCCTCCTCCGCAGCGGCTTCCTCTGTGGCAAGCTCTGCCGCAGCAGGCTCTGCTGCCGCTTCCGGCGACAGCTACACCGTCGGCATCTGCCAGCTGGTGCAGCACGCCGCGCTGGACGCTGCAACGCAGGGCTTTGAGGACGCTCTGACCGCAGAGTTCGGCGAGAACGTGAAGTTCGACTTCCAGAACGCACAGGGTGATTCCGCTACCTGCGCCACCATTGCCAACGGCTTCGTCTCCGCAGGCGTGGACCTCATCATGGCAAACGCCACCCCCGCCCTGCAGGCGGCACAGTCTGCCACCAACGAGATCCCCGTGCTGGGCACCTCCGTCACCGAGTATGGCGTGGCGCTGGGCCTGAGCGACTTCTCCGGCACGGTGGGCGGCAACATCTCCGGCACCTCCGACCTCGCCCCGCTGGATCAGCAGGCCGATATGATCGTGGAGTGGATGCCCGAGGCCAAGAAGGTGGGCCTGCTGTACTGCTCCGCAGAGGCCAACAGCCAGTATCAGGTGGATGAGGTCCAGAAGTATCTGGAGGCCAAGGGCGTCACCGCGACCCAGTACGCCTTCTCCGACTCCAACGACCTGTCCTCCGTCTGCCAGAAGGCCGCTGACGAGAACGACGCCCTGTATGTCCCCACCGACAACACCGTCGCCGCCAACACCGGCATCGTGGACGGCATCTGCCGCCCCGCCAAGAAGCCCGTCTTCGCCGGTGAGGAGGGCATCTGCGCCGGCTGCGGCGTGGCGACCCTGTCCATCAGCTACTACGATCTGGGCTACACCACCGGCGAGATGGCCGTCAAGATCCTGAAGGGCGAGGCCGACATCTCCACCATGCCCATCGAGTACACCGACGTGACCAAGAAGTACAACAAGGCCGTCTGCGACGATCTGGGCCTGACCGCCCCCGAGGGATACGAGGCGATCGAGGGCTGATAGGGAAATAACCTCTCCGTCACGCCTACGGCGTGCCACCTCCCCTATCGAGGGGAGGCTTTGGCAGGACGGAAAACTTCATCTCTTCGCCAGAGGCTCCCCTCGGTAGGGGAGCTGTCGAGCGAAGCGAGACTGAGAGGTTGAACCATTAAAAATATAGCGGAGAAGGGCATTTTCCCGCCTTTCTCCGCTTTCCCGTATCAAGCGGGAAAATAAAAAAGTGTAATTTACAGGAGGAATCATTTTGGAACTGCTTGCAAGACTGGCGAACCTGCCCGGCGCTCTGCCGGGTGCGTGCGCACAGGGCCTGATCTGGGGCATCATGGCCATCGGCGTTTACCTCACCTACCGCATCCTTGATGTGGCCGACCTGACCGTGGACGGCTCCTTCGGCACCGGCGGCGCAGTCTGCGTCATGTGCCTGCTGTCGGGGCAGAACGTCTGGGTGTCGCTCCTCGTGGCTGTGCTGGCGGGCCTTGCCACCGGCCTCGTCACCGGCCTGCTCCACACCTTCATGGGCATCCCGGCCATCCTTTCCGGCATCCTGACCCAGCTGGCCCTCTACTCCATCAACCTGAAGATCATGGGCAAGGCCAACCAGTCCATCAACGTGGACAAGTACGGCCTGCTCATCTCCCTGCGCTGGGTCAAGGAGTTTGCCCTCCACAACCCCATCATCATGGTCATCCTCGTGACGGCTGTGGTCATCGGCGTGCTGTACTGGTTCTTCGGCACCGAGCTGGGCTGCGCCATCCGCGCCACCGGCTCCAACCCCGCCATGTCCCGTGCACAGGGCATCAACACCAACTTCAACATCGTGCTGGGCCTGGCCGTCTCCAATGCACTGGTGGCCCTGTCCGGCGCTCTCCTGAGCCAGTATCAGGGCTTTGCCGATGTCGGCATGGGCCGCGGCGCCATCGTCATCGGTCTGGCCGCCGTCATCATCGGCGAGGCGGTGTTTGGCCGCATCTTCCACAACTTTGCCCTCAAGATGATGTCCGTCTCGCTGGGCGCCATCATCTACTACATCGTCATCCAGCTGGTGCTGACCCTCGGCTTCGACGCAAACCTGCTGAAGCTCCTGAGCGCATCCGTCGTGGCCATCTTCCTCGCTGTGCCGTACTGGAAGGGCAAGTATTTCTCGAAGCCTGCGGCCAAGAAGGCAAACAAGGAGGGCGCAAAAAATGCTTGAGATCCAGAATGTTTCCAAGACCTTCAATGCGGGCACGGTCAATCAGAAGACGGCCCTGAACGGCCTGAACCTGAAGCTGAACGAGGGCGACTTCGTCACCGTCATCGGCGGCAACGGTGCGGGCAAGTCCACCATGCTGAACGCCGTGGCCGGTGTCTGGCCCGTGGACTGCGGCAAGATCGTCATCGACGGCGTGGACGTCACCCGCCTGAGCGAGCATCAGCGCGCCGCCTACATCGGCCGCGTCTTTCAGGACCCCATGACCGGCACTGCCGCCACCATGCAGATCGAGGAGAACCTCGCCCTTGCGGCCCGCCGCGGCAAGCCCCGCACCCTCCGCATCGGCATCACCAAGGCCGAGCGGGAGCAGTACCGCGAGCTGCTGAAGAGCCTCGATCTGGGCCTTGAGAACCGGCTGACCGCCCGCGTGGGTCTGCTGTCCGGCGGCCAGCGTCAGGCGCTGACCCTCCTGATGGCGACGATGAACAAGCCCAAGCTCCTGCTGCTGGACGAGCACACCGCCGCCCTCGACCCCAAGACGGCCCTGAAGGTGCTGACCCTCTCGGCCAAGATCGTCGAGGAGAACCACCTGACCACCATGATGATCACCCACAACATGAAGGATGCCATCAAGTACGGCAACCGCCTCATCATGATGCACGAGGGCCACATCATCTACGACGTCTCGGGCGACGAGAAGAAGAATCTGCAGGTCTCCGACCTGCTGGCAAAGTTCCAGATCGCCAGCGGCGGCGAGTTCGCCAACGACCGGATGATCCTGTCCTGATAAGCTCCACACCAAGCTCCTCCGAAAGGGGGAGCTTTTTGATTTTATAAGGAACCCGGGTTGCGGCTCCCAGCGTCTGCTTCGGCCCTTGGTGCGGGCCTCGCATCCTGCTGGCCGCGGCCCCAACAACTCCTCCCTGTTTCCGCCGCTGGCGGCGGTCGTCGTCGTTGCTCCCAAAGGGAGAGGCTTCTGGACGGGGAAGAGTGACTTGCTTTTTTCTCCTGAACTTCATGACAGTGATTTACAAATCAAGTTGGATATATTATAATAGGGGGACGACAGAATAAACCTCTCAGTCTCGCATTCGCTCGACAAGTCCGGGTTACGGCACCCAGCATCCGCAGCACTTCGTTTGCGTCTTGCTGGCCGCGGCCCCAACAACGACTCCCTGTTTCCGCCACTGGCGGCGGTCGTCGTCGTTGCCCCTACCGAGGGGAGCCTCTGGCGAAGAGGCGAGGCTTTCCGATATGCCAAGGCCTCTCCTCGGTAGGAGAGGTGGCAGCGCGTCAGCGCTGACGGAGAGGTTTAATACTACTCACTGGGAGGAAATGCTGTGCTGATTCAACTCATCGAGGGCGTCTACCGCCTGCTGTGGGGCGACCTGCTCACCCTGCATCTGGGGAGCGTGACCCTCACGCTCTCCTTTATGGTCATCCTGCTGCTGACGGCGGGGGTGTTCTTCACCCTCCGCACCCGTCTGCTGCCGGTGCGTTTGTTCCGGGATATGCTGGCGGCGGTCTGCGAAAAGAACGACAAGGGCAAGGGCCTCTCGTCCTTCCAGACGCTGGTGGTGTCCACGGCCACCCGGGTGGGCATGGGCAATCTGGTGGGCGTCGTGGCGGCGGTGTCTGTGGGCGGCGCAGGCGCGGTGTTCTGGATGTGGGTGACGGCCCTGCTGGGGGCGTCCACCTCCTTCGTGGAGTCTGCGCTGGCCCAGAAATATAAGCAGCCCGACCCCCTCTACGGCGGCTGGCGGGGCGGCCCGGCCTACTACATCCACACCCTCGCCGAGCGCAGGCGGGGGAAAAAGCTCCGCCGCTCGGTGACGGCCTGCCTGTTCGCGGTGTCGGGACTCATCTGCTGGTGCGGCATCAGTCAGGTCGTCAGTAACTCGGTGAGCGAGGCGTTTCAGAACGCCTTTGCCATCCCGCCCCTGACGACGACGCTGGTGCTGACGGCGCTGGCGGCGGTCATCGTCCTGCGGAAGGAGGCCACCGTCAGGAGCCTTGACGTCATCGTCCCCATCATGGCGGGCTGCTACTTCGTCATGACCCTCTGGATCATCCTCACCCACCTGCCCCAGCTGCCCGGCGTTTTTGCCCGCATCTTCTCGGAGGCCTTCGGCCTGCGGCAGGCCGTGGGCGGCGGCTTCGGTGCAGTGGTGATGAACGGCATCAAGCGGGGCCTCTTCTCCAACGAGGCCGGCTCCGGCTCGGCCCCCTGTGCCGCCGCAGCCGCAGAGTGTGACGACCCGGTGAAGATGGGCCTCGTGCAGGCGCTGGGCGTCCTCATCGACACCATCGTTATCTGCAGCTGCACGGCCTTCGTCATGCTGCTGGCCCCCGGGAGCGTCACCGGCGGGCGGCAGGGCATGGACCTTTTGCAGGCGGCCATGGAGTATCATCTGGGCGGCTTCGGCGTGGTGTTCATCGCGGTGACACTGGCGCTGTTCAGCTTCTCCACCTTCCTCGGCATCCTCTACTACGCCCGCTGCAATGTGGCCTACCTCTTCGGCGACCGCTGGCTCTGGCAGACGGCCTACAAGGTACTGGCGCTGGTGATGCTGGTGGTAGGCGGCATGGAGGCCTACACTGTGGTGTGGGACCTCGGTGATGTGGGCATCGGCCTCATGACCATCTTCAATATGCTGGCCCTCTACCCCCTGTCCGGCGAGGCCCTGACCGCCCTGCGGGAGTACGAAGCAAAAAAGAAGCTCAAGTAACTAAAAAAGCCATCGGCCCAGACAGCCGATGGCTTTCGTTTTATGCGCGGTGTCCCAGCCGCATCTTGAAGTCGTTGTAGCCGAACCGCACCAGCTCCCGGCAGGTGCCGTCCTCGGTCAGCGTCCAGATGGGTGGCAGAGGCATCCCGTTGAAGGTATTGTTCTTGCAGGTGGTGTAGATGGCCATATCGCCGAAAACGAGCCTGTCGCCCTCGGTCAGGGGGGCGTCGAAGCTGTAGTCTCCCACGACATCGCCTGCGAGGCAGGTCGGCCCGCCGAGGCGGACGGTGACGCTCTTTTCGCCCGGCTCCCCTGCGCCCAGCAGAGGCGGGCGGTAGGGCATCTCGATGACGTCCGGGGTGTGGCAGGCGGCGGACATATCGAGGATGGCGAGGCTGGTGCTGCCGTTGTGCAGGGTGTCCAGCACCGTGGTGACGAGATAGCCCGCGTTCAGCGCCCACGCCTCGCCCGGCTCGAGATAGACCTGTACACCGTACTTCTCCTGCATCCGGGTGATGCAGGCTTCCAGCGTCGGAAGGTCATAGCCCGGGCGGGTGATGTGGTGTCCGCCGCCAAAGTTGAGCCACTTCAGGCCCGGCAGCAGGCTGCCGAACTTCGCCTCGACCGCGTCCAGCGTCAGGGCCAGCGCGTCGGCGTCCTGCTCACAGAGGGTGTGGAAGTGGAGGCCGTCCAGCAGGGAAGAGAGGCCCGGCTGCTTTTCCAGCGCGGCATCCCACTGGGCGCGGGTGGTACCGAGGCGGCTGCCCGGGGCGCAGGGGTCATAGATGGCGTGGCCCTCCTGCGTCGAGCACTCGGGATTGATGCGCAGGCCCACGCTCTTGCCCGCAGCCTTTGCCGCCGGGCCGAACTTTGCCAGCTGAGCGGGGGAGTTGAAGACGACGTGGTCGGCGTAGTGGAGCAGCTCTGCGAACTCGTCCACCCGGTAGGCGGCGCAGAAGACGTGGTTCTCCTTCTGGGGCAGCTCCTCCCTGCCCAGACGGCTCTCGTAGAGGCCGCTGGCCTCCGTGCCCGCCAGATAGGGCGCGAGGAGGGGGTAGAGGTCGAAGTTGGAGAAGGCTTTCTGGGCCAGCAGCATCTTGCAGCCCGTCCGCTGCTGGACGCCCAGCAGGATCTCGCCGTTGCGGCGCAGCTGGGCCTCGTCCAGCAGGTAGCAGGGGGTGGGCAGGGAAGCGAGGGCCGCTTCGGAGAGGTTTGCCAGCCCGGCGAAGGGCGGGCGTGTATCGAGCACCCGCATCAGTCCACCAGAGCCGGGCTGTGGCTCTCAGAGCGGGGCAGGCCGTACTTGTCCAGAGCGTCCAGATAGGGGTCCGGATCGAACTCCTCGACCGTGTGGACGCCCTTGGTGGTCCACTTGCCGGTCAGCAGCATCAGGGCACCGCACATGGCGGGCACGCCGGTGGTGTAGCTGATGGCCTGCGAGCCGACCTCTTTGTAGCACTCCTGATGGTCGCAGACGTTGTAGATGTAGTAGGTCTTCTCCTTGCCGTCCTTCTTGCCGGTGAAGATGCAGCCGATGTTGGTCTTGCCCTTGGTGCGGGGGCCGAGGCTGGCAGGGTCGGGCAGGAGGGCCTTGAGGAACTGGATGGGCACGATCTCCTGACCGTTGAACTGAATGGGCGTGGTGGAGAGCATCCCCACGTCCTCGAGGCAGCGCATATGGTCGAGATAGCTCTGGCCGAAGGTCATGAAGAAGCGGATGCGCTTTGCCTCCGGGATGTTCTTGGCGAGGGACTCGATCTCCTCGTGGTGGAGCAGGTACATATCCTTCTGGCCCACCTTGTCGAAGTCGTACTCCCGCTTGATGCTCATAGCCGGAATTTCCACCCAGTGGCCGTCCTCCCAGTAGCTGCCGGGGGCAGACACCTCACGCAGGTTGATCTCGGGGTTGAAGTTGGTGGCGAAAGCGTAGCCGTGGTCGCCGCCGTTGCAGTCGAGGATGTCGATGGTGTCGATGGTGTCGAACTCGTGCTTCTTGGCGTAGGCGCAGTAAGCCTGCGTCACGCCCGGGTCGAAGCCGCTGCCCAGCAGGGCGGTGAGGCCGGCCTCCTCAAACTTCTTGGCGTAGGCCCACTGCCAGCTGTAGTCGAAGTAGGCGGAGAAGCCTGCCTCCTTACAGCGCTTCTCGTAGACGGCGCGCCATGCCGGGTCGTCGGTGTTCTCCGGCTCGTAGTTGGCGGTGTCCATGTAGTTGACGCCGCAGGCGAGGCAGGCGTCCATGATGGTCAGGTCCTGATAGGGCAGGGCGATGTTCATCACGAGGTCGGGCTGGTAGCTCTTGATGAGGGCGATGACCTCGTCCACATGGTCGGCGTCCACCTGCGCGGTGGTGATGCGGGTAGTGGTCTTGGGGGCAAGCTCGGCGGCCAGCTTGTCGCACTTGGACTTGGTGCGACTGGCGATGCAGATGTCGGTGAACACCTCGGGCACCTGGCAGCATTTGTGGATGGCGACGGAGGCCACGCCGCCGCAGCCGATGATCAGAACTTTGCTCATGATGGTTTCTCCTTTATGTCAAAATATTCATTCCTTCGTCAGGTCTGGAAGCCGGGCCAGCCCTTGTCCAGCGCGATGAGCAGCTCCCGCAGCACCTTGCAGGCCGTGGCCGTGGAGACGCCGGAGATGTCCAGCATGGGGGCCAGCTCGTTGAGGTCCGCGCCTACGATGTTGGCCTTGGCCACGGTGCGGATGGCGTCCAGCAGCTGCAGGAAGCTCACGCCGCCGGCCTCGGGGGTGCCGGTGCCAGGGAAGCAGGAGGGGTCGAGACAGTCGAGGTCGATGGTGAGGTAGACCGGCTCTTTGGTGGCGCAGAGCTGCTCGGTCAGCTCTGCAAGGCCGGCGAAGTCGAACTTGTGCATCTCGGTGTGCTGGGCGGCGAACTCGAACTCGGCCCGCTCGCCGCTGCGGATGCAGAACTGGTGGATGTGTCCGTCGCCCACCAGCTCGTGGCAGCGGCGGAGGACGCAGGCGTGGCTCAGCTTCGCGCCGAGGTAGTCGTCCCGCAGGTCGGCGTGGGCGTCGAAGTGGATGATGTGGAGGCCGGGGTATTTCTGCGCCACGGCCCGCACAGCGCCCAGCGTCACCAGATGCTCGCCGCCCAGCAGGAGGGGCAGCTTGCCGTCCTTCAGGATCTCCGCCGCCCGGGCCTCGATGTCGGCGAGGGCTGCCTCGCTGGAGCCGAAGCAAAGCTCGAGGTCGCCGCTGTCGAAGACGTCGAAGTCGGTGAGGTCGGCGTTCTGGTAGGGGCTGTAGGTCTCGAGGCCGAAGCTCTCGTGCCGGATGGCCGACGGGCCGAACCGTGCGCCGGGGCGGTAGCTGGTGGTGGAGTCGAAGGGGGCGCCGTAGAGCACGATGTCGGCGGCGCGGTAGCTGCTGTCGCAGCCGATGAAGGTTTCAACATTGGGTGAGATCATTTGGGTTCCTCCACTTCGCGCAGCATCTCCTCGAGGAATGCCGGCAGATAGAAGGCTCCGACGTGGAGCCGGGTGGTGTAGTAGCGGGTGCGCAGGTTCAGCGCCTTCCATGCGTCGGCGTCGAGGTCGTCGATGGGGTGGTACTTCTTGCTGGCAAAGCCGAAGAGCCAGTAACCGGCGGCGAAGGTCGGGATATGGGCCTGATAGACCCGGCTGACCGGGAAGGTGGACGCGATGCGCTTGTGGCTGCGCTGCATGGCGCTGGCGTCCTCGGTGTAGAAGGGGCTGCCCTGCTGGTTGACCATGATGCCGTCCTCTCGCAGGGCATTGAAGCAGCTGCCGTAGAACTCCCGGGTGAACAGGCCCTCAGAGGGGCCGAAGGGGTCGGAGGAGTCCACGATGATGAGGTCGTAGTCAGCCTCGCAGCGGCGGATGTACTTCAGGGCGTTCTCGAAGTAGATGTGCACCCGGCGGTCATCCATCCGGCAGGCGTTGCCGGGCAGATAGGCGCGGCAGGCCTCCACGACCTGTGGGTCCATCTCCACGAGGTCGATGCGCTCGACCCGGTCGTAGCGGGTCAGCTCCCGCACCACGCCGCCGTCGCCTGCGCCGATGACGAGGATGTCCTTGGCCTCCCGGTGGACGGCCATCGGGACGTGGACGATCATCTCGTCGTAGATGAACTCGTCCCGCTCGGTGAGCATGACGTTGCCGTCCAGCGTCAGCACCCGGCCAAACTCGGGCGTCTCAAAAATATCGATGCGCTGGTAGTCGCTCTGCTTGGAGTAGAGCTGTTTGTTGACCCGGATGCTGTGTTTGACGTCCGGGGTGTGAAATTCCGAAAACCAAAACTCCATCTGCTTCTCCTTATGCCAGAACATTCAGGTGCAGGATGTCCGGGTCTTCCGGGCCGGTCATGCTGCAGCCTTTGGCCTTGGCGTACTCGATATAGTTCAGTATCTCTTTGGTGATGCGCTCGCCGGGGGCAAGGATGGGGATGCCCGGGGGGTAGCACATGACGAACTCGCTGCACACCATCCCCTCGGTCTCCCGGAGGGGCAGGCTCTTTTTGGGGGCGTAGAAGGCCTCCTGCGGGCTGGCGGCGACCACGGGGTCGATGTACTCCTGACTCAGCAGGCCAGCGCCGTCGGTGTGGTAGCGGCGCTTGATCTCGGCCAGCGCACTCACCAGACGCTCGATCTCCTGCGGGCGGTCGCCGATGGAGAGGTAGGCGAGGATGTTGCCGATGTCGCCGAACTCGATCTGGATGTCGTACTCATCCCGCAGGATGTCGTAGACCTCGATGCCGGCGAGGCCGATGTCCAGCGTGTGGACGCTGAGCTTGGTAGTGTCGAAGTCGAAGACCGAGTTGCCGTTGCAAAGCTCCTTGCCGAAGGCGTAGTAGCCGCCCACGGCGTTGATCTCCTCCCGGGCATACTCGGCCATATCGGCCACCTGATGGAACACCTGACGGCCCCGCAGCGCGAGGTTGCGGCGGGAGATGTCAAGGCTGGACATCAGCAGATAGCTGCCGGAGGTGGTCTGGGTCAGGTTGATGATCTGGCGCACATAGCCGGGGTGGACGTTGGGGCCGATGAGCAGCAGGCTCGACTGAGTCAGGCTGCCGCCGCTTTTGTGCATCGAGACGGAGGCCATGTCCGCGCCCGCCGCCATGGCAGAGACAGGCAGGCTGCCGCCGCCGAAGTAGAAGTGGGTGCCGTGGGCCTCGTCGGCGAGGCAGAGCATCCCGGCGTCGTGGGCCATCTTGACGATGGCGCGCAGGTCGGAGCAGATGCCGTAGTAGGTGGGGTTGTTCACCAGCACGGCCACGGCATTCGGATGCTCTTTGATGGCCTTTTCCACCTGCTCCCGCTTCATGCCCAGCGAGATGCCGAGGCGCTTGTCCACCTCGGGGTTGACGTAGACCGGCACCGCGCCGCAGAGCACCAGAGCGTTCAGCACGCTGCGGTGGACGTTGCGGGGCAGGATGATCTCATCGCCCCGCTTGCAGACTGTCAGCACCATGCTCTGCACCGAGCTGGTGGTGCCGCCCACCATCAGGAAGGCGTGGGCCGCGCCGAAAGCGTCGGCGGCCAGCTCCTCCGCCTCCCGGATGACCGATACCGGGTGGCAGAGATTGTCCAGCGGTTTCATGCTGTTGACGTCCACGCCCACGCACTGCTGGCCCAGAAAGGCCGTCAGCTCGGGGTTGCCCCGCCCGCGCTTGTGGCCGGGCACGTCGAAGGGCACCACCCGCATCTGCCGGAACTGTTCCAGCGCCTCGTAGATGGGTGCGCGGCGCTGGTCCAGCCGGAACCTCGTACGGTTCTCACTCATGTTTTTTCCTCCGTCCCTGACTCCTGTTACCCCCATGCGGACAAACAAAAAAGCGCAAGCCCTGCACGCGGAGTGCAGACTTGCGCTTTGAAAAACCGTTTGAATGCGCGGATAAATTCCCCGGGCAGAACACCGGAGCAGTATCACAGCATGATTCATCAGGATTCAAAAGGACGGGATGACGAGAGTCTATATAGCAATTACACTTTTACTACTCTTATTGACCGTTTCACAAGTCTGCGCACGCTTTTTGCGCAATTTCATGGTTGTAAAGGAACCAACTTATAAAATATAGAGCTTAGCCGCAGGATAGACTCTGAGGCAGGCGCTCCGACGCAGTGATCTGCGGGAGCGCAGTAACTCAATCAATAATGGCAGCTCACGCCGCCGGTCGGCAGTGGACCCGGCTGTCCGTATGGCCTTAGGGCGCAGCGGAAAAGTCGGCTCTTCCGGTGCACCTAGCCCCCATGGGCGGTCCAAGGTAAATTGCTTTCAAAAGACTTCGACACGCTTCGTCTCTCAAAATCGTCTGTATTTTATCATGGAGAAAAAGATTTGTCAATGTTCTGGCAGGAAGAGCCGGGAAATATTTCGGATAAGTCATACTTATCATATCCCGGTAGGGAGTGCTGATACAGCAAAAAAACGGCCCTGATACGCTTTTTGGGCGTACCAGAGCCGTTTTGCAGCCATCCTGCGCCGGGGCGTCAGCGCTTGATGTCGTAGTTCATGTTCATGAGGTTGCGGATGGTGCTGACATCGTCGGTGATGTTGGCATCGCCGTGGATGGTGTGCTTGATGGCGCTGCTGGCCACCGCAAAGTTGATCATGTCCATGGCCTTGTAGTCGTGGAGCATGGCGTAGATGAGGCCGCTGGCAAAGGCGTCGCCGCCGCCCACCCGGTCGAGGATGTTGAAGGTGAACAGCTTGCTCTCGAAGGTGTGGCCGTCGTACCACATAAAGGCCTTCAGGCTGTTCTCGCTGCCGCTGTGGGCGTAGCGGACGTGGCGGGCGATGCAGGTGAGGTTGGGGTAGCGCTCGATGAAGTGCTGGAAGATCTCGTCCTGCTGCTCATAGCTGGGCTGCAGGGGCACGCCGTCCTTCCAGTCGCCCTTGGAGTGGTCGTTCTCGTCCTTCCAGAGGTGGTACGGCTCGATGCCCAGCAGCACGTCCACATAGGGCAGGCACTCGGTACAGAAATCGCGGGCCTCGTCCCACGTCCAGAGGGTGGAGCGGAAGTTGCCGTCGAAGCTGACGGTCAGGCCCTTCTTCTTGGCGACCTTGAGCATATCGATGATGAGGCCGCGGCAGTTGGGGGCCAGAGCCGGGGTGATGCCGCTCAGGTGCAGCCAGTCGAAGCCCTCCAGCAGGGCGTCCAGATCGACCTGAGAGAAATCGTACTCGGTGATGGCGCTGTGCTTGCGGTCGTAGATGACCTTGGAAGGGCGGATGCCGTAGCCGGTCTCGAGGTAGTAAGTACCCAGACGGTTGGAGGGGGTCTCATTCGGCTCGGTGAGGATCATGGGGGTGCAGTGGACGTCGTTGGAGCGCAGCCAGCGCACGGCGCTCTTGCCGAGGCTGTTGTTCGGCACGACGCTGAAGAAGGTGCTGTCCACGCCGAGGTTTGCCAGCGCAAGGGCGATGTTGGCCTCACTGCCGCCGTAGCTGGCCTCGAAATTCGACGCCATGCGGAGCTTTTCGTAGTTCGGCGGGGTCAGACGCAGCATGATCTCGCCGCAGGTGATAAACTTTTGTCCGGTGGTCTCATGGCCCAGAATGGGGTTGAAATGTTCCATAACGGTCCTCCTGTTGCTCTTCTCGGGCATTGGCCCCCGGCCTCGCCTATACCATTTCGAGGCGGGGGACGTTTGGCGCTCAGCAGGGCAGCCAGACCCTGAATGACGCACATCGTTGTATCCATTATAGTGCTTTCGGGAGCGTTTTGCAAGGAAAAGAAAGACACCGCGAGAGAAAATTTGGCGGGATTTTTGTGTATCATGACGAAATCAAATGCCCGTCAGGTCAAAACTCGGGGTATACTCCTCCCGGGCGCTGCTCTTCTGCTGCATATAGCCGTCCGTCAGCCCCAAGTCCATGGCCCGGTTGACCACCCGGCGGTACTCGTAGGTGGTGATGCGCCGCCCGATGCCGTGGTCTGCGGCCTTGTAGAAAGGGGTGTACTGGCTCATGACGCTGGGGATGAAGCAGCCGGGGTCGGCCTGATTCCACGCGGCCATCTGGTCGAGGACGGCGAAGCTGTCGTCGATGTGGCCGGGCAGGGCCAGATGGCGGAGGATGACGCCTTTCTGCAAGATGCCCTCGCCGTCGAACACTGGGCGGCCCGCCTGCGCCATCATGGCCTCGATGGCGGGCTTGGCCTGTGCGAAGTAGTCCGGCGCAGCGGAAAGCTCGGCGGAGAGGGAAGAGGATACGTATTTCAGGTCGGCCAGCCAGATGTCGATGGAGCCGCGCCACGCCTCCACGCTCTCCACCGTCTCGTAGCCGCCGGTGTTACAGACGATGGGCAGATGCAGCCCCCCGGCCCGGGCGAGGTCCAGCGCGGCGATGATCCATGGCCGCCACTGGCCGGGGGTGACGAGGTTGATGTTGTGTGCGCCCTGCCGCTGCAGATCGAGAAAGATCTCGGCCAGATGCTCGGGCGTGATCTCCCTGCCCAGCCCCTCGGCGCTGATGGGGTAATTCTGGCAGAAGCAGCACTTGAGGGTGCAGCCCGAGAAAAACACCGTGCCGCTGCCCCGGGTGCCACTGATGCACGGCTCCTCCCAGAAATGCAGGGCCGCGCGGGCGGCTTTCAGGGTGCGGCCCGCCCCGCAGAAGCCCACCTGCCCGGCTGCGCGGTCGGCGCGGCAGCGGCGGGGGCAGAGGGTGCAGGAGGCCGGAGGCGTCACGGAAAGAATTTTAGGCATATCGTCCAACTCCTATGAGAAAGAATCATAATAAATTATCCGGGGCTATTATATCATTTTTGCCCCCGAAAGTGGTATACTAAGAATGAATATTGCATGTCATGCAAGAATACTACATGATCTGGAGGAAACCATGCGCACAGAAAACGAAGAGATCCGGGACAACCTGAAATATCTGAGCCTTCTGGCCCGGGACTATCCCTCGCAGGCAGCGGCTGCCAGCGAGATCATCAGCACGCAGGCGCTGCTCAAGCTGCCCAAGGGCACCGAACACTTCATGAGTGACCTGCACGGCGAGAACGAGGCGTTCGTACATATCCTGAACTCCGCCTCCGGCGTCATCCGGGAGAAGGTGGACATCGTGCTGGGGGATGCGGTGCCGGAGGATACCCGCGCCGAGCTGGCGACCCTCATTTATTACCCGAACGAGAAGCTGCCCCAGCTCAAGCAGCGCTGCGCCGACGAGGAGGCGCTGGAACAGTGGTACAGCGAGACCCTGCTCCGCCTCATCAACATCTGCCGTCTCGTCTCCTCCAAACACACCCGGGAGCACGTCCGGGCCTGCCTGCCCTCCAGCTGCGGCTACATTCTGGATGAGCTGCTCCACGCCCACTTCGAGGACCACGACAAGGACCTCTACTACGGCCAGATCGTCGGCAGCATCATCGAAAATGGCCGCGCCGATAAGTTCATCGTCCGCCTCTGCGAGCTGATCAAGCGGCTGGCGGTGGACAAGCTCCACATCGTGGGCGACCTGTTCGACCGCGGCCCCCGGCCGGACGTCATCCTCGACCTGCTGATGCGCCACCACGATGTGGACATCCAGTGGGGCAACCACGATGTGGTCTGGATGGGCGCTGCGGCGGGCAGCCCCATCTGCATCTGCACCGTCCTGAAAACGACCCTCTCCTACCACAATCACGGCATGGTGGAGGACTGCTACGGCATCAACCTCCGCCATCTGCAGCGGATGGCGGAGCAGTTCTACGGCGAGGATGACCTGACCATCTGGATGCCCCACACCGACGCCGCCCGCGGCCCCTACACCCCCGGGATGCTCCACCGCTGCGCCGTCATGCACAAGGCCATCACCATCCTGATGCTCAAGCTGGAGTGTCAGGTCATCGACCGCAACCCCGACTTCAAGATGGCGGACCGCGACTATTTGCGCCGCATCGACTGGGAGAAGGGCACCGTCGTGGTGGGAGGCAGGGAGTACCCCCTGCGGGACACCTCCTTCCCCACGGTAGACCCTGCCGATCCCACCGCCCTCAACAGCGATGAGAAGGTGGTGCTCCAAAAGCTGGTGCAGTCCTTCCGTCAGAGTGAGAAATTGCAGCAGCACGTCGAGTTCCTCTATGCCAAGGGCAGCGTCTACCACATCGAGAACGGCAACCTGCTCTACCACGGCGCGGTGCCCATGACCAAGAAGGGGACGTTCGCCGTGGAGCGGTTCGAGGGCCATGCCTACTCGGGCCGCGCCCTCATGGACTACTGCGACGAGCGCGCCCGCCGGGGCTATTTCGCCCCCGAGGGCAGCGCCGCCCGCCAGAGCGGACAGGATTTCCTGTGGTATCTGTGGTGCGGCAAGCTCTCGCCCCTGTACGGCCGCAGCGCCATGACCACCTTCGAGCGGCTGTACGTCTCCGACCCTTCGACCCACACCGAGGTGAAGGACCCCTATTATACATGGTACAACGAAGAGGCCGTCTGCCGCCGCATCCTCGCGGAGTTCGGACTGCCCGGCACCAGCCACATCGTCAACGGCCATGTCCCCGTGCAGGAGAAGAAGGGCGAAAGCCCCATCAAGGGCGGCGGACGCCTCGTGGTCATCGACGGCGGCTTCTGCCGCGCCTACCACGAGAAGACCGGCATTGCGGGCTACACGCTGGTCTATTCCAGCCGCACCATGTCCCTGCGCACCCACCAGCCCTTCGAGAGCGCCGAAAAGGCCGTGAATGAGAACATCGACATCCTTTCCCAGAAGAACATCCTCGAGACGGAGAACCACCGCATCCTCGTGGAGGAGACGGACGAGGGCGAGGTGCTGCGGGAGAAGGTCCACGACCTCAAGCAGCTGGTCCGGGCCTATCAGCTGGGCTGGATCAAGGAGACCCGCTGCGACGACAGCGTGTGGTGAGCGGCGCTTTTGTAAAATTTTCCTTAAAAAGAGACAAAATCGGAGGATATTCGAAAAGAAACTGGGCAAAACAGAAAATAATCGAGGAGCGTGCATTGGGGCTTTGCTTTTTGCTGGAAGTTGTGTATAATAAGATAGCTGTAAGTATACCGATTGGTTGTGAGCTTTGTACAGCGAGAAGGAATAAGCACCTTGAGTAATTCATCTTTGGGGCCTGCGGGGAGCGGGCTTGTGACAAGGAGATCATAAAATTGGAAAAGTTTGTTATTACGGGCGGTAAGCCCCTGCACGGCGAAGTCATCATCTCCGGCGCGAAGAATGCGGCTGTGGGCATCCTGCCCGCTACGATCTTGGCGGCAGACGTCTGCGTCATCGAGAATCTGCCGGACATCAGCGATGTGGCGGTGAGCCTGAAGATCCTGAGCGTGCTGGGCGCGAAGGTGCGGATGCTGAACAAGAACACCTACGAGATCGACACCACCCACCTGACCGGCACCAACGTCCCGGATGACCTGTCCCGCCAGATGCGCGCCAGCTATTACTTCCTCGGTGCGCTGCTGTCCCGGTTCGGCAAGGCACAGGTGGCCATGCCCGGCGGCTGCAACCTCGGCCCCCGCCCCATCGACCAGCACCTCAAGGTGTTCAGCGCACTGGGCGCAGACGACAGCGTGGACTACGGCATGATCACCGTCCACGCCGAGGAGCTGAACGGCGCACACATCTTCTTCGATAAGGTGAGCGTCGGCGCGACCATGAACGGGATGCTCTCTGCCGTGATGGCAAAGGGCCAGACCATCCTTGAGAACTGCGCCAAGGAGCCTCATGTCGTCGATCTGGCCAACTTCCTGAATATGTGCGGCGCAGACGTGCGCGGTGCAGGCACCGACGTCATCAAGGTGCGCGGTGTCGAGCGGATGCACGGCTGCACCTACAGCATCATCCCCGACCAGATCGAGGCCGGCAGCTATATGGTGGCCGCCGCAGCCACTGCCGGCGATGTGCTGGTGAAGAACGTCACCCCCAAGCACCTCGAGCCGATCACCGCAAAGCTCCGCCGTGCGGGGGTCGAGGTGGAGGAATTTGACGATGCTGTGCGGGTACGCCGCACCGGCGACATCCTGCCCCTCAAGATCAACACTATGCCCCACCCGGGCTTCCCCACCGATATGCAGCCCCTGATGGGCGTCCTGCTCAGCGTGGCGAAGGGGACTTCCACTGTCACCGAGAGCGTCTGGGACAACCGTTTCCGCTATGTGGACGAGCTGCGCAAGATGGGCGCGAACGTGCAGGTGGACGGTCAGGTGGCCGTGTTTGAGGGCGTCGAGAAGCTTTCTCCCGCCCCGCTGCGCGCCTCCGACCTGCGCGCCGGTGCAGCGATGGTGGTCGCGGCCCTGATGGCCGACGGCACCAGCGAGATCGAGGAGATCGGCCACATCGAGCGCGGCTATGAGAACATCGTCGAGAAGCTGCGCGGCCTTGGCGCAGACATCGAGAAGGTGGAGCGGGTGCCCGCTGCACTGGAACAGGCTATGTAATTGAGAAAAACCTCTCCGTCATCGTTTGCGCGATGCCGCCTCCCCGGACAAGGGGGAGGCGCTGCATCAACGGACGTAAAGCAGACGGAGAGGTTTTGTTTGTTGAGGTTTATCATGTCTGAATTTATCTCGCTTTACTCCGGTTCGTCCGGCAACAGCAGCGTGGTGCGCTGCGGGCAGCGGTATCTCATCGTGGATATGGGCAAGGGCGTCCGGACCACCGGCGCGGCCCTCAAGGCGGTGGAGCTGGACCCCGCCGACTGCGACGGCATCCTTGTCACCCACGAGCACAGCGACCATGTGAAGGGGCTTTCCACCTTCCTGAAAAAGCATCCGCTGCCGGTGTACGGCGCAGAGGAGACGCTGGGGTTTCTGGAGGAGAACCATGTCGTCCCCCCCTCCTGCGATATGACGGCCCTGACGCCGGGCCGGGAAGCAGAGATCGGGGGATTCGGGGTCAAAGCCTTCCCCACCAGCCACGATGTGCCCTGCGTGGGCTACCGCATCCACACCCCCGACGAAAAGACCATGACCATCGCCACCGACCTCGGTGTGCTGACCCCCGTCGTACATGAAGCCCTCTCGGACTGCGACCTCGTGGCGCTGGAGAGCAACTACGACCTGCATATGCTCCGCAGCGGGCCGTACCCTTACTATCTGCGCGCCCGCATCGAGTCGGTGAGAGGACACCTCTCCAACGACGAGTGCGCAGCCAAGCTGCTGGAACTCATTCAGGGGGGCTGCAAGAAGTTCGCGCTCTGCCACCTCTCGCAGGAGAACAACACCCCCGCGCTGGCCTTGCAGACCGTTTTTTCCACCCTCGGTGCGGCGGGCGTCGTGCCGGACAGGGAGTGCATCGTCCAGACCCAGCGGCGGAACGAGGTCAGCCCCGCGCTGGCGTTCTGAACCAGAAACCAAGAGCAGGAAAAGGAGAAAAGAGCCTATGTCGTACATTATGGCGCTGGACGCCGGAACCACCTCCAACCGCTGCATCCTGTTCAATAAGGCAGGCGAGATCTGCAGCGTCGCGCAGAAGGAGTTTGCCCAGTATTACCCGAAGCCGGGCTGGGTGGAGCACGATGCCAACGAGATCTGGGCCACCCAGCTGGGCGTGGCCCTCTCGGCCATGAACAAGATCGGCGCCCGGGCGGAGGACATCGCCGCCATCGGCATCACCAACCAGCGGGAGACGACCATCGTCTGGGATAAGGAGACGGGCGAGCCGATCTGCCACGCCATCGTCTGGCAGTGCCGCCGCACCAGCGAATACTGCGACGAGCTGAAGGCCAGAGGGCTGACGGAAAAGTTCCGGGCCAAGACCGGACTCATCCTCGACGCCTATTTCTCGGCGACCAAGCTCAAGTGGATCCTCGATAACGTCCCCGGTGCACGGGAAAAGGCCGAGGCGGGCCAGCTGCTCTTCGGCACCGTGGAAACGTGGCTCATCTGGAAGCTGACCTGCGGAAAGGCGCACATCACCGACTACTCCAACGCCAGCCGCACCATGATGTTCAACATCCACACGCTGGAATGGGACGACGAAATCTTGCAGGAATTGAACATCCCCAAGCAGATGCTCCCCAAGCCGATGCCGTCCAGCGGCTTTTACGAGTACGCCGACCCGATGCACTTCGGCGGCGAGATCAAGATCGCCGGTGCGGCGGGCGACCAGCAGGCGGCCCTCTTCGGCCAGACCTGCTTTGCCTCCGGCGAAGCCAAGAACACCTTCGGCACCGGCGGCTTTCTGCTCATGAACACCGGCGAGACGCCCGTTACCTCCCGGAACGGCCTCGTGACCACCATCGCGTGGGGCCTCGACGGCAGGGTGGATTACGCGCTGGAAGGTTCGATCTTCGTGGCCGGTGCGGCCATCCAGTGGCTCCGCGATGAGCTGCGCCTGCTGGAAGAGTCCCGGGACTCGGAGTACATGGCCCGGAAGGTCCGGGACACCAACGGCTGTTACGTCGTGCCGGCCTTCACCGGCCTCGGTGCGCCCCACTGGGACCAGTACGCCCGGGGCACCATCGTGGGCCTTACCCGGGGCTGCAACAAGTACCACATCATCCGGGCTACGCTGGACAGCATCTGCTATCAGGTCAACGATGTCCTCCACGCCATGGCGGCGGACTCCGGCATCGCCATGAAGTCCCTCCGGGTGGACGGCGGCGCGTCGGCCAACGACTACCTCATGCAGACGATGGCCGACCTCAGCGACCTCGAGGTCAAGCGGCCCTGCTGCGTGGAGACGACGGCGCTGGGCGCGGCTTATCTGGCGGGCCTTGCCGTGGGCTACTGGCAGTCCACCGAGGACATCACCCGCAACTGGTCGGTGGACCGCGTGTTCCAGCCGGCCATCTCCGAGGAGGAGCGGGCCAAGCGGATCAAAGGCTGGAACAAGGCTGTCCGCTGTGCCTACCACTGGGCGAAGGACGAAGAAGAGTAAGAACGAAAAAAGCCTCCGGCTCTGCACACTGGGTGCAGCCGGAGGCTTTTTGCATTATCGCATCAGGGATGGGGGGGTCATTTCCGCCCGGTCAGCCGGTTCAGCAGCATCACGGCCAGAACGATGACGCCGATGACGAGCACGATGCCCAGCATTCCGATGACCATGATGGGCAGGGTGGTCATCCAAGAAGTAAGATGAAGCATTTCAGTCCCTCCTTTAGCTCATCAGGGTCAGGATCAGTCCGCCTGCGATGACGGAGGCGATCTGGCCCGAGACGTTGACGCTGATGGAGTACATCAGCAGGAAATTCTGGTTGTCCTCCTCGAGGCCCATGCGGTTGACGACACGGCCGCTCATGGGGAAGGCCGAGATGCCCGCTGCGCCGATCATGGGGTTGAGCTTCTTGTCTGCCGGGAGGAAGAGGTTGATCAGCTTGGCGAAAAGGACGCCGCCGGCGGTGTCAAAGACGAAGGCCACGAGGCCCAGCGCAAGGATGAGCAGGGTGTCGGGCCGGACGAACTTGTCTGCCGTCATCTGCCCGGCCACGGTCAGGCCCAGCACGATGGTGATGAGGTTGGCGAGGATGTTCTGGGCCGTCTCGCTCAGGGCGTTCAGCACGCCGCACTCCCGCAGCAGGTTGCCGAACATCAAAAAGCCCACCAGCGCCACGCTGGCCGGGGCCACAAGCCCTGCGATGATGGTCACGACGATGGGGAAGAGGATCTTGGTCAGCTGGCTGACGCTGCCCTTCTGGTAGGCCATCCGGATGCGGCGCTCCTTCTGGGTGGTCAGCAGCTTGATGACCGGCGGCTGGACGATGGGCACCAGCGCCATGTAGCTGTAGGCCGCCACCATGATGGCGCCGAGGTACTGGGAGTTGAGGGTATTTGCCACAAAGATGGCCGTGGGGCCGTCTGCCGCACCGATGACGGCGATGGAGGCTGCGTCCTTCATATCGAAGAAGAAGCCTGCAAGGAAGAGGGTGAAGAAGATGCCGAACTGTGCCGCCGCGCCGAAGAGCATCAGCCACGGCTTTTCCAGCAGCGGGCCGAAATCGATCATCGCGCCGATGCCGATGAAGAGCAGCAGGGGAAACAGCTCGTTGGACATTCCTGCCTCAAACAGAGCTGAGATGGGGCCGACAGTGTCGCCCTGTGTGATCGCGCCCGACAAGGGCAGGTTGACGAGGATGGCGCCGAAGCCCATCGGAAGAAGCAGGCTCGGCTCCATTTTTTTTGCGATGGCAAGGTAGATGAGGAGCGCGCCGATGCCCCACATCACCACCATCTGCCACGTCAGGTTCCCGAAATTAGAGAACAGACTGGCGAATGCATTCCAGAATTCCATGTCATTGCCTCCTTTGAAATTTGCGGTGCAATGACGAAAAAAAGAGACTTCGGCCACAGCACCAGATACTGTGACAAAAGTCTCAAGCGAACGCATGACACCGGGCATTTCTGCCGTGCTGACGCTGTCATGCAGCACCCCCATAAGGCGGGATGCCCTTTACTCCCTTTTATCCAGACTATTAAACCAGAACCGGAGAGGATTGTCAAGGAAAATGCGGGGTTCTTAGCCGATTTTTAACACTTGGGGGACACAAAAGGCCGGGCAGACAGCCGCCCGGCCTTTTGGAGTCAATCTTTTACGACGGCCACCCGCCCGATGCCATAGCGGGCAAAGAGGGGGAGAGCCTGCGCCGGGATGACCTCGCCGCTGACCACGATGGGGACAGCGGGCGGACAGGAGACCGCCGGTGCGGCGCAGATGCGGCCCACAGCCTCAGCAGCGGGCACCATCTCCTGTGGGGCGAGGACGGCCTCCCGGATGGCGGCGGGGCAGGGCTGCGCCTGAAGCGCCTCAGCCAGAGCCGCAAAGGCGGCGGCGTCGCTGTCCGAGGCGGGCGCAGCGGAAGATGTTTCGGCACAGAGAGCGTGGAGCACTTTCTGGAGACGGGCGAAGTCCTCGGCGGAACTCTCAGGGGAGGGCATCAGCACCAGATAGCGCGGGTCGGCATACTCGCACTCCACGCCCTGCTCCCGCAGAGCCTGCGCCAGCTGCTGGCCCGAGAGGCCCAGCACGGCGGCGTCCAGCGTCAGCTTGAGCGGCTCACGGTGCGCCCCGGTGAGGGGGAGGGCCAGCCCGGGCCGGAAGGCATCCAGCTCCCGGCAGAGCATCCCCAGACGCCAGCGGCAGAGGGCCAGCTTCTCCCGGAAGTCGCCTGCCAGCCGCGCATTGGCAGCGTCCAGCGACTGTAAGATGAGGTAGGACGGGCTGGTGGAGCCGAAGAGGGCCAGCGCATTGCGCACGGCGGCCTCGTCGGCCTGCACCGACGGCCCGAGGTGGAGATAGGCCCCGCCGGTGAGGACGGGCAGGGTCTTGTGGGCCGAGTCACAGCAGAGGTCGGCACCCAGCTGGATGGGGTGGCGGCTGCCCTCCTTCAGAAAGTGGAGGTAGGCCCCGTGGGCGTTGTCCACCAGAAGAGGGACGCCGTGGGCGTGGCAGACTGCCGCCAGCCCGGCGATGTCCTGCACGAAGCCCAGATAGTCCGGGCTGGTGAGGTAGACGCCGAAGGGGGTACGGCCCTCGGCGGTCAGCCCGTCCAATGCGCAGGCGAGGGCCTCCGGCTCCACAGGGCAGGTGCAGAGCGCCCCGGCGGCGTCCGGCGCGGGCCAGAGCCACCAAATGTCGAAGTCCAGCAGGGCGGCTGCGTAGAGCAGGGCCTTGTGGGCGTTCCGCGCCGCCAGCAGGACGGGGCGGGATGCCCCCGCAGGCTGCATCTGGAGCGCAAGGTGGAGCATGGCCCGGATGCACTGGCTGCTGCCCTCGGTGCTGTAATAGGTGCGGGCGGTGCCGAAGAGCTGCGCGGCGTTGGCCTCGCTCCGGGCGATGATGCCTTCGGCCTCGTACAGCTCGTCTGCGCCCGCAATTTCGGTGATGTCCAGCGCCTCACAGCCCAGCGGGCCGCAGCCCTTGTGGCCCGGCATATGCATCCGGGTGGTGCGCTGCTGGGCGTAGCGGCGGACAAAATCAACGATGGGAGTGTCCATAGGCGCTTATTCGCAGGCTTCGCCGTCTGCGCAGGCGTTGCAGGTGGTGCCCAGCTCGATGGGCACCTCGATGCCCTGCGCGGCAAGCTCCTGATTTTCGGCGACCTTGATCATGATGGCGCACTCGATGCGCTTTTTGAACAGCTCGCAGCCGTACTCGTAGACGCCGGTGATGCTGCCGGTGGCGTGGTAGGCGTTGGCCGCGCAGCCGCCGGAGCAGTAGAGCTTGGCCCAGCAGTCCTTGCACTCCGGGCGGGCGTAGGCGTTGCAGTGCTTGAACTCATCCCGCACGGCGGTGTTGGTGACGCCCTTCCAGATGTCGCCCATCAGGTACTTGGGGTCGCCGACGAACTGGTGGCAGGGGTAGAGGTCGCCCCACGGGGTAACGGCCATGTACTCGGTGCCGGAGCCGCAGCCGGAGATGCGCTTGTAGATGCAGGGGCCGCCGGTGAGGTCGATCATGTAGTGGTAGAAGGTGAAGCCCCGGCCCTCGCGGTCGCGCTTGATCATCTCTTTGGCCAGGATCTCGTACTGCTCCTTCAGGATGGGCAGATCCTCGGCGGTGAGGGCGCTGGGGTCGGTGGGCTTCGAGACCACCGGCTCCATGCTCAGCTCGGTGAAGCCGAGGTCGGCCATGTGGAAGATGTCGTTGGTGAAGTCGGTGTTGTAGTGGGTGTAGGTGCCGCGCATATAGTAGTTCTTGTCGCCGCGCTTTTTCACGAACTCCTGAAATTTCGGGACGATGGTGTCATAGCTGCCATGGCCGGCGTAGTCCTTGCGGAAGCGGTCGTGGACCTCCTTGCGGCCGTCGAGGCTCAGGACGACGTTGTGGCACTCCTTGTTGCAGAAGTCGATGACGTCGTCGTCGATGAGCACGCCGTTGGTGGTCATGGTGAAGCGGAAGTTCTTGTTGTGGATCTTTTCCTGCTCGCGGCAGTAGGCCACCAGCTTTTTCACCATGTCGAAGTTCATCAGCGGCTCGCCGCCGAAGAAATCGACCTCGAGGTTGCGGCGGGTGCCGGAGTTCTCGATGAGGAAGTCCATGGCCCGCTTGCCCACCTCGAAGCTCATCAGGGCGCGGTCGCCCTGATAGCGGCCCTGCGAGGCGAAGCAGTAGGAGCAGTTGAGGTTGCAGGTGTGGGCGACGTGGAGGCAGAGGGCCTTCACCACCGTCTGGCGGTTCTTGAAGTCGAAGGCCATGTTCTCGTAGACGTCGGGTGCCCACAGCTTGCCTGCGGACTCCAGAGAGGCCACATCCTCGAGGCACTGGCGCAGGTCGGCCTCGGTGACGTCGGGGCGGGAGCCGTACTTGGCCAGCAGAGCGGCCACGATCTCGTCGGCAGAGTGCTCTTTGTACATCGCAATGACGTCGTAGGCCACGTCGTCCACGACGTGCACCGAGCCGCTGCAGGTGTCCAGCACGATGTTATATCCGTTCAGTTGATACTGGTGTACCATTTTATTCTCCAATCTATTGTTGCCATAAAAAAATGCCGCCCTGCAAAGGCGGCATAGGGTCTGCAATGATTACTTATTGCTGTTCTCGCACTGCTGGTTTGCGACGCCGCAGGAGGTCTTGCAGGCAGACTGGCAGGAAGTCTGGCACTCGCCGCAGCCGCCGGTCACGACGCTCTTGGTCAGGTCACGAGTAGCGATAGTCTTGATACGTTCCATAATTGAAAACCTCTCTAAGCTCCAAAGTTTTGCATACAGCGCTCTGTATACAGTGTTATCTTTATGTATGATAACACGATGTGGGGATTCTGTCAAGATTCCGCGCGGCGTTTTTTAGCCCAGAGGCTGATACTTTTTCAGGATGGTGTGCAGCCCCAGCTCCCGGGCGCGGGCCAGCAGGTAGCGGTAGCGGCACAAAAGGGCCTGCCGCTCGTAGATGCGCTGTTCGATGAGGTCGGAGTCCACCTCGAGGTCGAACATCATCGCGTTCCGCCGCAGGCAGAACAGGCACTCTTTCAGCTCTTCCTCCAGCTCGGGGTCATAGCGCTCGTGCTCGCTGTCGCGGGGGATGCGGGGCGAAAGCAGCGTCTGGGCGGTCTTGGAGTGGGCTTGCAGCATAAGGCGTCCTCCTTTTCATATTCGTAGCATTCTACATTTAAGTATATGCAAAGAAAATGAAAAGAATGGCGAATTTGGGAGTACGGAAAATTATCAGTCTAATGAAAAATCATGGTCTTTAAGAACGTAGACCATGTCAAAGGTCTCTTGACTGCTTGCCAAAATATAGTCAAGATACTTGGAGAGGAGATTTGCATACTTGGCAGAAGAGTCATCTTTGGTAGGGCATACCTCATATATCGCTTTTTGTATTGCAACCTCTTGCTCTATTCCGTAAAGGGTGTATATTTTTTGCTTTATTACTATATTTCGGCAACGATTCCTATTTATCTCAATTGCCTTTTTTATGAGTTCCTCCCTTTTGATAATTTCATTGTACCAAACTGGCTGGCTTGCTTTTACCTGAGCCGAAAGCGTTACCGCACATTGTTCGTCATGAACGAATGCAGCTCTTTTTATTTCTGCATCCGGCTGTGCTTCGGCGTCTTCTAATGTCTGACACTTTTTTGTGCAAAGTAACTGATACAACGAGCAGACCTCTGCAAATCCTCTGAACCGCTGCGGAAGATTTAAAGCGTCACATTCTTCTGATAGCATCGCTTTGCTCTGCTTCACAGCTTCGTCAAATTTGTCGGCCTCTCCATATAAAATTGCTTTTTCGATTGGATATGCTTTTTTAATCGTTTCATTGTGCTTTTGGATTTCGTCGGTTTTCTTTCGCTGTTCGTTGGTTTCCCATTCCAGATGCCCTTTGGCCTTTTTCTGCTCGTCCGACGCTGCTGTTACGATCAGCAATGCTACAAATATTGCAAATACACCAATGACAATCAAAAAGCCGTTTGATAGGGCAATGGCAAGAAGCATGAATACCAAAGCGATTCCCATACATCCCCATGATTGATTCTTATTGTGTTCGGAATCAGCTACATCTTTTTCGATTTTTGTGATAGAGGGTAAATTGTCGGGAAGAGCTTCTAGTTTTATCTGACTTGCATCTTTCCGCAATTCGTCTGCCATACGCTCCTGATAGTAAACTTCCCGATACATAATAATAAGTCGCTTGAGTGTTCGGATCCATTCTGTGGATGTCATGACGTCGTCCTCCTCACTGTATAGTCCGTATATCGATAATAACCCGATTATAGCTAGTTGTCAATATCCGGTCTATTTCTTATGCTATAATTATCAATTCTGCCAAGGATGGTATGATAATTTATGATTCGATACGACCCGCTTTGGGAGACGATGAAAAAACGCGGCATCTCTCAGTACAAGCTGCTCAAGGACTACCATTTCAGTGCGGGGCAGTTGAGCCGCCTGCGCAAAAATGAGAACATCAGCACCTACACCATCAATACGCTCTGCAAAATCCTCGATTGCAAAATCGAGGACGTCGCGGTCTATCTGGAAGAGGACGCTTCGGAGACGGAAGAACAAACTTGACGGACTTTCGCGGATTTCCAAAAATCTGCAAATTTTTTCGGATTTCCGCTTGACAAAGCGCCCCGAGATGGGTATAATAGCACACGTTGACCGGCTCACCGCCGCGAGACAAAACCAAATAATGGGGATTTGCATAGTGGTAGTGCGGTAGACTCTGACTCTACTTGTGGGAGTTCGATTCTCTCATCCCCAACCAAGAAGCCATCTGATTCGCTCAGATGGCTTTTTTGTTTTGCTTTGGGGCCGGTATGACACAAACTTCTGATTTTTTTCCGGCGGGCGGGGCTATACTGTTCTTTGATGCAACAGGGCAATACGGAAGACAGGAGCCATGCAGAAGATAGGAGCCACGCAAATGAGCATTTGGGATGCATTCGGCAAAGGACGGTACAAGGGTTTTTCCCGGGAGGCGGGGCAGCTGCTGGACAAGGCGGTGGAGCTGGCCGGAGGGCTGGGCTGCAAAAAGGCGGACACCGGCCATCTGCTGTGGGCGATGCTGCAATCAGACGGCGGCCCGGCGGCCCGTTTTCTGGCCGGGAAGAACATCTCGGAGCTGGAGGTGCGGCGGCAGCTTTCCGCCGGGCGGAGCGGCACGGCCCTCCGGCTGGCTCGGGGCGACATGGCGGCAGACCTGCGCCGGGCGATGGACTACGCCGTCATCGGGGCACAGAACGCCCACCTGAGCCGGGCCGAGCCGGAACACCTGCTCTGCGCCATGCTGGAAGACGCCGACTGCGCCGCCGGGGTCATGCTGGCTTCGATGGGCGTCCAGCTCACCGAGGCGGTGCGGGAGTGCCGCCAGCTCTCAGGGCAGTTCATCCTGCCCATCCAGCCCCGGACGTCCCCGTCTCTGCCGCGGGGGAGCCGGGCCAGCGACAAATACTGCCGCGACCTGACCCGCCGGGCGGCGGACGGTGAGCTGGACCCGGTGTTCTGCCGGGAAAAGGAGCTGGACCGGATGGTAGAGATACTATGCCGCCGCCAGAAAAATAACCCCTGCCTCGTGGGTGAGCCGGGCGTGGGCAAGACCGCGCTGGCCGAGGGTCTGGCCCAGCGCATCGCCGACAAGCAGGTGCCCCGGATGCTGCAGGGCCGTCGGCTGTTGGCGCTGGATATGGCCAGCCTCGTGGCGGGCACCAAGTACCGGGGCGACTTCGAGGAGCGGTTCAAGAACCTGCTGGAAGAGCTTGTCCGGGACGGCAGCGCCATCCTCTTTGTGGATGAGTTCCACACCATCGTGGGCGCAGGCGCGGCAGAGGGGGCCATCGACGCGGCCAGCATCTTAAAGCCGGTGCTGGCCCGGGGCGAGCTGCAGCTCATCGGCGCGACGACGAATCAGGAGTTCCGCACCCACATCCAGAAGGACGCCGCCCTCGAGCGCCGCTTTGGGCGGGTGCAGATCGAAGAGCCGACCCCGAAGCAGGCGGTGGAGATTCTGGAAGGGCTGGCCCCCCGCTACGAGCGCTACCACGGCGTCCGCCTGCCCAATGAGGCCCTGCGGGAGGCGGTGGAGCTTTCGGTGCGGTACCTGCCGGGGCGCTGCCTGCCGGACAAGGCCATCGACCTTGTGGACGAGGCCTGTGCGGCGGTGCGCATCCGGGCCGAGCGGGAGGGGGAGAAGGACCCCGTCCTGAGCCGGAAGGAGATCGCCCGGGTGGTGGCGCAGGCCAGCGGCGTGCCCGCCGAGCGGGTGGGCGAAAAGGAGCGGGAGCGTCTGGCCCGCCTCGAGGAGCGGCTGAACGCCGAGGTGGTGGGACAGAGCCGGGCCGTGGCTGCGGTGGCCGGAGCCATCCGGCGCAGCCGCACAGGACTGGGCGAGCCGGGCAGGCCCATCGGGGCGCTGCTCTTCCTCGGGCCGACCGGCGTGGGCAAGACGGCGCTGGCAAAGGCGCTGGCCGAGAGCTGGTTCGGCAGCGGGAAAGCCCTGCTCAAGTTCGATATGTCAGAGTATCAGGAGCAGCACACGGTGGCCCGTCTGCTGGGTGCGCCTCCGGGCTATCTGGGCCACGACGAGGGCGGTCAGCTCACCGAGGCCGTCCGCCGCCGCCCCTACAGCGTCGTCCTCTTCGACGAGATCGAAAAGGCCCACCCCGACATCCAGAATATCCTGCTGCAGATGCTGGAGGACGGCCAGCTCACCGACTCCATGGGCCGGAAGGCCGATTTCCGGAATACCATCGTTCTGCTGACGTCCAACCTCGGGGCACGGTTCCTTGCGGGGCAGAGCGCACCGCTGGGCTTTGGGGCGGGCAGCGAGGCCGCCTTTGAAAAGCAGTCGGAGGCCGCCGTCGCCGAGGCGAAAAAGTGGTTCCGGCCCGAGCTGGTGGGGCGGCTGGATGAGCTGATCGTCTTCCGCCCGCTGGAGGAGCAGAGCCTCTGCTCCATCGCCGAAAAGCTGCTGGGCCAGCTGGAAGAGCGTGCGGCCCGCAGCGGCTACCAGCTCACCCACACGGCCCGGGTCGGCCCGGCGCTGGCCGCAAAGGCCCGCTCGCCCTACGGGGCGCGGGAGCTGCGCCGACAGGTGGACCGTGCCGTGGAGCAGGCCTTCGCCGACCAGATCGCCTCCGGCAGCGTGAGCCTCGGCCAGCGCTGGACGGCAGACTGCACCGCCGACGGCACCATCGTGGTGGAGGAGACGCAGACGGCGGGCGTCGGGTGAAAAGCTCTTGCATCTGCTCTGGTTTTCCGCTATGATAGAGGGCAGGAATCACCAGAGGAGGAAGCCGAATGCGCTATCTGTTTTTGCTCAACCCCACCGCTGGCAAGCGAGACTGCACCACCAGGCTGACCCCGGCCATCCATGCCGCCGCCGGACGGGCGGGCATCCCGCCGGAGAAGCTGCAGGTCGTCGTGACCCAGTACGCGGGCCATGCCCGTGCGCTGGCTGCGGAGGCGGCGCGCACCGCCGAGGCCGAGGGCGAGCCGGTGCGCATCTGGACGGCGGGCGGCGACGGCACCTTCAATGAGGCGCTGACGGGTGCCAATGGGTGCGCCCTTGCCGCCGTGGGGTGTCTGCCCTTCGGCAGCGGCAACGATTTCCTTCGCACCTACGGCACGAGGGAGGAGTTCAGCGACCTTGACGCGCAATTCGCGGGCGGGGCGGTGGACATTGATTTGATGGAGACCGACCTCGGCCTCTCGGCCACCATCTGCGCCGCCGGGCTGGACGCACAGGTGGCCTACGGCATCCCCCAGTTTCGGCGCATCCCCTTCTGCGGCGGCGAGATGGCCTACGCCCTCTCCATCGTCAGGCAGCTCTGCGGCCACATCGGCCGGAAGGTGGCGTTCACCATCGACGGCGAGGAGCTGACGGTGGACTGCCTGATGTGCGCGGTCTGCAATGGCCGCACCTACGGCGGCGGCTTCTACGCCGCGCCGGAGGCCCGGCCCGACGACGGCTGGCTGGACGTCTTTATCATCCGCAGGGTGGGCCGACTGACCATCGCCCGGCTGCTGGGGATGTACAAGGGCGGGAAGCACTTCCGGGACGGTGCGCTGACCGAGCAGGCGAGGCCCTACTTCCTCTACCGCCGGGCCAAGTGCGTCTCCCTGCGCCCTGCGGATGGGCGAGGCCCCATCGTGGCGACGGCGGACGGCGAGTGCGCCCCCTGCGAGGCCATCACCGCCCGGCTCAGGCCGCTGGCGGGGCACGTCCTGCTGCCGAAGCCCGCCTACGAGCGGTTCATGGCGCAGCGTGCCAGCGTATAAACGGAAAGACTGCGAAGCGCCCTGCCGGGGGCGCTTTTTTGCTGTCATAAAATATTAACAAAGAAATTTGCAAAAACCCTTGATTTTTCTGCCTGAGATGAGTACAATACACTTAGCACTCAAGGAAATGGAGTGCTAAACACCCGGAGAGGAGAAGTCCCGGGCCATAAAAAAGTTTCACTTTTATTTTTATAATAGGAGGGCAAGAACGATGAAGATCATTCCTCTTGCAGACCGTGTTGTTATCAAGACTGTTGAGGTCGAGGAGACCACCAAGGGCGGCCTCATCCTGACCGGCAGCGCCAAGGAGAAGCCGCAGGTGGCACAGGTCGTGGCCGTCGGCCCCGGCGGTGTCGTGGACGGCAAGGAAGTCAAGATGACTGTCAAGGTGGGCGATAAGGTGCTCACCAGCAAATACTCCGGCACCGAGGTCAAGGTGGACGGCGAAGAGTGCACCATCGTGCGTCAGGCCGACATTCTGGCCATCGTGGAGTAAGCGTCTTTCCCTCATCACTGGATCATCAAGCTTTTATAAAGGAGCGATAAGAATATGGCTAAGCAGATCAAGCAGGGCGAGGAAGCCCGCAAGGCACTGTGTGCCGGCATCGACACTCTGGCAGATACCGTTAAGATCACCCTCGGCCCCAAGGGCCGCAACGTGGTGCTGAGCAAGAAGTTCGGCGCCCCCGTCATCACCAACGATGGTGTCACCATCGCCAAGGAGATCGAGCTGAAGGACGAGTTCGAGAACATGGGCGCACAGCTGGTGCGTGAGGTCGCCACCAAGACCAACGACGCCGCAGGCGACGGCACCACCACCGCTACCGTTCTGGCACAGGCAATGGTCACCGAGGGCATGAAGAATGTCACCGCCGGTGCAAACCCGATGGACATCCGCCGCGGCATGAGCAAGGCTGTCACCAAGGCTGTCGAGACCATCAAGGCCCACAGCCAGAAGGTGAAGGACTCCAACGACATCGCCCGCGTCGGCACCATTTCTGCCGGTGATCCCGAGATCGGCCGCCTCATCGCAGAGGCCATGGAGAAGGTCACTTCCGACGGCGTCATCACCATCGAGGAGAACAAGACCACGGCTGAGACCTACAACGAGATCGTCGAAGGTATGCAGTTCGACCGCGGCTACCTGACCCCCTATATGGTCACGGATACCGACAAGATGGAGGCTGTGCTGGACAACGCCGCCATCCTCATCACCGATAAGAAGATCAGCGTCATTCAGGATCTCGTCCCCCTGCTGGAGCAGGTGATGCAGAACGGCATGAAGCTGCTGATCGTGGCAGAGGACATCGAGGGCGAGGCTCTGTCCACCCTGATCGTCAACCGCCTGCGCGGCACCCTGAACGTCTGCGCCGTCAAGGCCCCCGGCTTCGGCGACCGCCGCAAGGAGATGCTGCAGGACATCGCCATCCTGACCGGCGGCACCGTCGTGTCTGCTGACCTCGGCTACGAGCTGAAGGACACTACCGTCGATATGCTGGGCCACGCCCGTCAGGTCAAGGTCACCAAGGAGAACACCACCATCGTGGGCGGCGCAGGCGACAAGGACGCCATCGCATCCCGCATCGCACAGATCCGCAACCAGATCGAGGCTGCTACCAGCGACTTTGACCGCGAGAAGCTGCAGGAGCGTCTGGCAAAGCTGGCGGGCGGCGTGGCCGTCATCAAGGTCGGCGCTGCCACTGAGGTCGAGATGAAGGACAAGAAGCTTCGCATCGAGGACGCTCTGAACGCCACCAAGGCGGCTGTTCAGGAGGGCGTCGTCGCTGGCGGCGGCACTGCCCCCATCAACGCCATCCCCGCAGTCCGTGAGCTGTGCGACACGCTGGAAGGCGACGAGCGCACCGGCGCAAAGATCGTCCTGAAGGCTCTGGAGGCTCCTCTGCGCCAGATCGCCAAGAACGCCGGCCTCGAGGGCAGCGTCATCATCGACAAGATCGTCTCTGCCAACAAGCCCAACTACGGCTTCGACGCCCAGAATGAGGTCTACGTGGAGGATATGATCGCCGCAGGCATCGTTGACCCCACCAAGGTCACCCGCTCCGCTCTGGAGAACGCAGCTTCCGTCGCTGAGATGGTGCTGACCACCGAGAGCCTCGTGGCCGATCTGCCCGAACCCCCGGCTGCTCCTGCTGCCGGCGGCGATATGGGCGGCATGGGCGGCATGTACTAAGCCGCAGCCCCATCCCATCCCGATGTCTTTTGAGGCAGGGTCTCTTCGGAGGCCCTGCCTCTTTTGCGTAACAGCCCCTTTTTCTGCCCATACTACGGGGCGGGGAAGGGGGCTTTTTATGTCGGGCAGGAGGGTGCTTGCGCTGTATGGGGCGCTTCTGCTGGGGTTTGCGGCGGTGGTCTGCCGGTTGTACTGGCTCTGCTCGAACACCGGATACGCAGCGCGGGCATCGGCGCAGAGCGAGGCCGTCCTGCGCCTGCCTGCGGCGCGGGGGAACTTCTACGACTGCGACGGCCTGCCGCTGACGGGGCTTTCGGAGCAGTGGCTGGCCCTCTGCTTCCCGGGGGAGGGCAGTTATGCGCGGCTCTACCCCTACGCCGACGCTGACGGACAGGCGGTGCTCTACCGGGAGCGGAACGCCTCCCGGCCCTTCCTGCTGGAGGTGGCGCAGGATGTGAGGGGGCTGGGCGTGCGGTGCTATGCTGTGCCCCGGCGGTATGCCGCCGCCCCGCTGGCGGAGCATCTCATCGGCTATCTGGACGGCGAGGGCCGCGGCGCGGCGGGCCTCGAAGCGGCGCTGGACGACATCCTTTCCACCGGCGGGCAGGACATCCTCCGGTGCGCAGTCACGGCGCAGGGGCGTCTGCGGCGGGGCAGTGAGCCGGTGCTGGAAAAGGCATCCGCCGCCGCGCAGGGGGTGCGGCTGACCCTCTCCCGCAGCATCCAGCGGGCTGCAGAGGGGGTGGCGGCAGAGAGCATGGCCGCCGGGTGCATCCTGATTTTAGAGGCCGGCAGCGGCAAGGTGCGGGCCTGTGTCAGCCGGCCCGGCTTCGACCCGGCCCATGTGGGCGAGAGCCTGACGGCCCCGGACAGCCCGCTCCTGAACCGCGCCCTCTCGGCCTATGCGGTCGGCTCGGTGTTCAAGCCGGTGGTGGCGGCTGCGGCGCTGGAAGCCGGGGAGGGGGACTTCGTCCGGGACTGCCCGGGGTATGACAGCCGGAACGGACAGGTCTACCGCTGCGCCGGAAGTGTGCCCCACGGCCTTGTGGGGCTGGGCGGCGCGCTGGAAAAGAGCTGCAACGGCTACTTCATCGAGCTGGGGCGGCGTCTCGGGCCGGAGCGGGTCCGGCAGATGGCGGCGGCGCTGGGCTTCGGGAAGGGGCAGGACATCGCGGCGGGGCTGCGGGGCTCGGCGGGCGTCCTGCCCGAGGCGGAGACGCTGGAAAACGAGGGGCAGTTCGCCAACTTCTGCTTCGGGCAGGGGGAGCTTCTGGCGACGCCCTTACAGGCGGCGGGGATGATGAACGCCATCGCGGCGGGCGGCGTCTACCGCACCCCTCTTTTCGTGGAGTGCGTCGTGGACGAGGCCACCGGCGAGGAGCTTGCGCCGCTGGCCCACGGCTCGGCCCGGCGGGTGTTTTCCGAAGAGACGGCAAAGAGGCTGCAAGGCCTGCTGGCGGGCGTCGTGGCGGAGGGGACGGGCCAGCAGGCGGCCCCTGCGGAGGGCACTGCCGCCGGAAAGACCGGCACGGCCCAGACCGGACAGTTCCGGGAGGGCGAGGAGCTGAAAAATTACTGGTTCGCGGGCTTTTACCCGGCGGACAGGCCCCGCTGGACCATCGTGGTGATGCAGGACGCCCAGACCGAGCCGGAGGTGTCCAGCGCCGCGGTCTTTGCCCGCCTGTGCGACGCGCTGGCGGCGGGAGAGGACGGGTAGTTTTGCGTTTTTGCTTGCTTTTTTGGCCGGGGTATGTTACTATATACTTGTATCTGTATGTTTGTATCCCAAAATTGATAATAAAAGGAGCGTTTTCATCCATGGCAGTCAATGAAATCGTCGGCGGCGTCATCCTGCTCGTCGTCTCGGTCGCCATCTTTGCCCTTACCCTGATGCAGCACACCCACGGTCAGGGTCTGTCCGGCGCCATCAACGGCAGCGCTTACGGCGCAAACAACACCCGTCTGACCCCTGCGGATCAGATGCTGGCGAAAGTGACCCGCGTCGCCGGTGTCGTCTTCTTTGTGGTGGCCATTCTGGCCTGCGTGTTCGCAAGCCGTCTGGCCTGAGTACGCGCCCGCAGCCCCGTGATGAAAGCGGGGCTGTTTTTCTGTTTGTATGGATAAGAGGGAAGGGCTGCGCCCCGGTGGGAGGGCGGGCCAAGGTAGTTAAGGAGAAAGAAAATCTATGTCAATGCGCGATAAGATCGAACACGCGATCCAGAACCAGCCCTGCACCGTCAAGGAGCTGAAGCAGAAGTTTGGCGGCGAGCGCGGCGCAGACCGCAAGGTGATGGAGGCTCTGGACGAGCTGGTGCGGGAGGCCGTCGTCTGCCAGCGTCAGGGCGTGTTCTTCACCGTCCGCTCCGGCCGTGCCGACAAGGCTCTGCTGTGCAAGGTGGTCAAGCTGGGCAAGAACTTTGCCTTCGTCATGCTGGAGGACGGCACCAGCGACATCTTCATCCCCGGCCGCTTCACCAAGGGCGCCATGCCCGGCGATGAGGTGCTGGTGGAGAAGTTCGAGCATCCCCGCATGGAGGGCAGCGACGAGGGCACCATCCTCGCCGTCCTGACCGAGAAGAACGATCTGGTGGGCACGGTGCGCCGGGTCGAGGGTCGTCTGCGCTTCGTGCCCGACGACTGCCCGGCCATCACCATGCCGCTGGCCCGGGACTGCGAGGGCGGCGCAAAGGACGGCGACAAGGTGGCCGTCGAGATCCTGAACCGCGGCAACCGGCAGGAGGATCACCGGGTGGGCGTCGCCATGCGCTTCGGCAGCTCCGACGAGGCCAAGCGCTGCGCCAAGGCCCTGCTCTACGCCAAGGACATCCGCACCCGCTTCCCGGATAAGGTCCGGGAGGAGGCCAAGAAGTTCGAGGGGGCAGAGATCTCCGAGAAGGACTGCGAGGGCCGGATGGACCTGCGCGCCCTGCCCATCTTCACCATCGACAGCGCCGAGACCAAGGACATCGACGACGCCGTCAGCCTGACCCGCACCTCCGACGGCGGCTTCGAGCTGGGCGTCCACATCGCCGACGTCTCCAACTACGTCAAGCCCGGCACCGAGCTGGACAACGAGGCCTTCAGCCGCGCCACCAGCGTCTACTACGCCGATCAGGTGGTGCCCATGCTGCCCAAGGCCCTGTCCAACGGCATCTGCAGCCTGAACGAGAACGAGCTGCGTCTGGCCTTCTCCTGCCTGATGCGTCTGGACAAGGACGGCAACCTGACCGACTACCGCTTCGTCAAGTCCATCATCCGCAGCCGGGTCAAGGGCGTCTACGCCGAGATCAACGCCCTGCTGGCCGGGACGGCGGACGCCGAGATCAAGGCAAAGTATGCCGACGTCATCGACCAGCTCCCCGCCATGAAGGAGCTGTACGGCCACCGCGCCCGCCTGCGGAAGGAGCGGGGCTGCATGGACATCGAGAGCGGCGAGGTCAAGCTCATCCTCGACGAGAACGGTCGCTGCATCGACGTCAAGAAGCGCACCTCCGGCGAGAGCGAGAGCATGATCGAGGAGTTCATGCTGCTGGCCAACCAGTGCGCTGCCCACTTTGCCCGGGTCAAGCAGATCCCCTTTGTCTACCGCGTCCACGAGGAGCCGAACGCCGAGAAGCTGGAGCGTCTCCACGCCCTGCTGCAGGCCTGCGGCATCAACGACCACTTCGCCAAGGAGGTGCCCACGCCCAAGGAGCTGAGCGCCATCCTCGAGGGGGTGCGGGGCACGCCGTATGAGCAGATCATCAACACCGGGATGCTGCGCTGTATGTCCAAGGCCCTCTACGAGGAAAAGCCCAAGGGCCACTACGGTCTGGTGCTGAAGGATTACGCCCACTTCACCAGCCCCATCCGCCGCTACCCCGACCTCGCCATCCACCGCATCATGACCGACCTGCTCAAGGGCACCGAGAAGGAGACCATGATCCTCCGCTACACCGACTTTGCAGAGCGTGCCTCCAAACAGTCCAGCGAGCGGGAGGTCGTCGCCATGCAGATCGAGCGGAAGGCCGAGGACTGCTACAAGGCCGAGTATGCCCGCCGCCATCTGGGCGAGTGCTACGAGGGCACCATCTCCGGCGTGACCCAGCGCGGCCTCTTCATCGAGCTGGACAACGGCGTGGAGGGCTTCGTGCCCGCTTCCAGCCTGACCCCCTCCGGCACCAGCCTCACCGAGGGCGTCCGTCTGACCGACCCCGCCTCCGGCAAGAACTGGAGCCTCGGCGACAAGATGATGATCACCATCGTCCGCGCCGACGTCAATCTGGGCAAGATCGACTTCGAGGTCGCCCCTGCCGCCAAGAACTGAGGAGGGGAAAACATGAGCATCCGTCATGCAGTCCCCGCCGATGTGGACACGCTGGCCGACATCGAAGCGGCATCCTATCCGCCCGCCGAGGGGGCGTCCCGGCAGAGCATCGCCGGGCGGGTGGCCGTCTACCCGGATCATTTCTGGCTGCTGGAGGAGGACGGCGGGGTGAAAGCCTTCGTCAACGGCCTCGTCACCGACCAGCCCGACCTCACCGACGCGATGTACGACGACCCCCATCTTCACACGCCGGAGGGCAGCTGGCAGATGATCTTCAGCGTCGTCACCGCCCCGGCCCATCGGCGGGAGGGCTGTGCGTCCCGTGTTTTGCGGCAGGTCTGTGCCGACGCAAAGGCCGCTGGCCGCAGGGGCGTCGTGCTCACCTGCAAGGAGAGGCTCATCGGCTTCTACGCCCGGTTCGGCTTCGTGGACGAGGGTGTGTCCGCCTCCACCCACGGCGACGTCGTCTGGCATCAGATGCGCCTGACCTTTTGAACCTGTTTCTGTTCCGCCCCCGGCGCGCTGGGGGCGGATTTTTTTGTCAGAAATGCAACTGATAACAGTTGCAAAATGGAGCGGAGAAGCGTATAATGGAGGCAGAGGAGGGAAAGGCTTATGGGACAGAAGGAAAAGCTCATCCGCAGGCTGAAGGAGAGGCCGAGGGATTTTACCTTTGAAGAAGCGGAGACGCTTCTGGGCTATCTGGAATTTATCCGCTCCAACAAGGGCAGGACGAGCGGGTCGCGGGTGATGTTCAGCAGCCCGGAGCATGGGACGATCTTGCTCCACAAGCCCCATCCTCAGAAAGAGCTGAAGGGCTATCAAGTCAAGCAGCTGGTCGATTTTTTGGAACAGGAGGGCCTGATATGAAGAATACGATGGAGTATAAGGGCTATCTTGGCAGCGTGGAATTTGACGAAGAAGAGGGCCTGCTTTTTGGCCGTGTAATGGGCATCCGCTCGCTCATCTCCTACGAAGGGGAGAGCGCGAAGGAGCTGCTGGAGGATTTCCACGGCGCGGTGGACGATTACCTCGAACTGTGCCGCGCGGAGGGAAAAACGCCGGAGACGGCCTACAAGGGGAGCTTCAACGTCCGCATCTCGCCGGAACTGCACAAGCAGCTGGCCGTCTATGCGATGGAACACGATGTCTCCCTCAACCACTGCGTGGAGCAGGCGCTGGAAAAGGCGCTGGCGCAGAAATAACAGGAACGCTCATATTGTTTTGTCCGCCCCCGGTGCGCTGGGGGCGGATTTTTTATGCAAACGGGGCGGTTTGCTGAAAAGTGCGTCAACTGGATGGTTTTGCTTGTTGTCCGCGGCGGGTGCGCAGGGTATACTGTTGCCATAAGGACGGCACAGAGATGTCGAAAAAGCGACCGAAACAGGGAGGTTTCTCTATGTACTATTCCAGTGGCAACTATGAGGCTTTTGCAACGCCGAAAAAGCCGGAGGGCGTCGAGCACAAATCGGCTTATCTCATCGGTTCCGGTCTGGCGGCCCTGACGGCGGCCTGCTATCTGGTGCGGGACGGCCAGATGAAAGGCGGGCATGTGCACGTGTTCGAGAAGGACCCTATCCCCGGCGGGGCCTGCGACGGCTATAAGTACGACGTGGGCTATGTGATGCGGGGCGGCCGCGAGATGGACAACCATTTTGAGGTCATGTGGGATCTGCTGCGCTCCATCCCCTCACTGGAGACCGAGGGGGCCAGCGTGCTGGACGAATATTACTGGCTGAACAAGGCTGACCCCAACTACTCCCTCTGCCGCGCGACGGTCAACCGCGGCGAGGACGCCCACACCGACGGAAAGTTCGGCCTGTCCGATAAAGGCGCCATGGAGATCATGAAGCTCTTCTTCACGCCTGACGAGGCGCTGCAGGATAAGAAGATCACCGATTACTTCGATGACGAGGTGCTTGGCTCCAACTTCTGGCTCTACTGGCGGACCATGTTCGCCTTCGAGAACTGGCACAGCGCCCTCGAGATGAAGCTCTACCTCAAGCGCTATATCCACCACATCGGCGGCCTGCCCGACTTTACCGCCCTCCGCTTTACCCGCTACAACCAGTATGAGTCCATCATCCTGCCCATGGTGGCCTACCTGAAGGACCACGGCGTCCAGTTCCACTACGACACCAAGGTGGTGGACGTCCAGTTCAGCCTTGAGCCGGGCAGGAAGCAGGCCGTGGGCGTTACAGTGGACCACAAGGGCGAGGTGACGACCATCGACCTGACCGAGAACGACCTGCTCTTTATCACCAACGGCGGCTGCGTGGAAAGCTGCACCGTGGGTGCACAAAACAAGGCGGCGGGCTTCGACCCCGCCATCCGGCCGGGCAACGGCTGGGATCTGTGGAAGAAGATCGCGGCGCAGGACCCCGCCTTCGGACACCCGGAAAAGTTCTGCTCGGAGCCGGAGCGGAGCAACTGGGAGAGCGCCACCATCACCACGCTGGATGAGAAGATCCCGCAGTATATCCAGAAGATCTGCAAGCGCGACCCCTTCAGCGGCCGCACCGTCACCGGCGGCATCGTCACCGTGAAGGACTCCAGCTGGCTGCTGAGCTGGACCCTCAATCGCCAGCAGCAGTTCCGCGACCAGCCCCGGAACCAGCTCTGCGTCTGGGTCTACGGCCTGTTCAGCGACAAGCCCGGTGACTACGTCAGGAAGCCCATGCGGGACTGCACCGGCCGGGAGATCTGCATGGAGTGGCTGTACCATCTGGGCGTGCCGGTGGAGGACATCGCCTCGATGGCCGAGAACAGCGCCAACACCGTGCCGGTGATGATGCCCTATATCGACGCCTTCTTCATGCCCCGGGCCAAGGGCGACCGCCCCGACATCGTGCCCGAGGGGGCAGTGAACTTCGCCTTCCTCGGCCAGTTCGCCGAGACGGCCCGGGACACCATCTTCACCACCGAATACTCCATGCGCACCGGCATGGAGGCCGTGTACACCCTGCTGGACATCGACCGGGGCGTGCCGGAGGTCTGGGGCAGCACCTACGATGTCCGCGCCCTGCTCGACGCGGCGGTCAAGCTGCGGGACGGCAGGAAGCTCACGGATATGGAGCTGCCCCTTATGGGCCGCATCGCCCTGAAGGAAGCGCTGAAAAAGATCGAGGGCACCGACCTCGAAAAGCTCCTGCGCCGCTACAACGCCATCTGAGCAAGGCTCATTTTCAGAACGATATTCCTCCCAAACACAGAAGACCGGATGCTGCACGCCTGAGGCAGGAAGCAGCACCCGGTCTTTTGTGCTGATTTGCGCGAGATTTCATAAAAAGTCGTACCCATAAAGGAGATTATTGTACAGGATGACCAGATTTGGGCTTGCCCTTTCGGCGGTTCTGTGGTAAGCTTAGAGCAAAGAGCGCGGCACGGCAGAAGAGAGGCTGTGCCGCCAAAGGTCCGGAACATAAAGGAGGTCATTTCTCGTGAAACACTTTATTTCTCGCCGCAATTTCCTGAAGGCCGCCGGTGTCACCGCCGCTGCCTCGGCCATGGCCGCTGCCGTCCCGCAGGCTTCTGCCGGCTGGCTGACGGGCAAGGACGCCGCCGTCACCATCCTGTACACCAACGACGTACACACCTACATTGATAACAAGTCCCCCAAGCTGACCTATGCCGCCATCGCCGCCCTGAAGCAGGGCTATGTCGATGAGGGCAAGCCCGTCCTGCTGGTGGACGCAGGCGACCACATTCAGGGCACCGCCTACGGCTCGATGGACGACGGCGCGACCATCATCGAGCTGATGAACGAGGCGGGCTACGATGTGGCCACGCTGGGCAACCACGAGTTCGACTACGGCATGGCCCGCGCCAAGGCCGTCCTCAAGGAAGCGGACTTCCCCTATGTCTCCTGTAACTGGGTGGACCTGCGCACCGGTCTGCGCGTCCTGCCTGCCGTCAAGCTGTTCCCCGCAGGCGGCAAGTGGATCGCATTCGTGGGCATCACCACCCCCGAGTCCTTCACCAAATCCACCCCGGCCTACTTCATGAACGCCAAGCAGACCAAGTACATCTACGACATTCTGGGCGGTGACGACGGCAAGAAGCTGTACGACGCCGTGCAGAAGGGCATCGACAAGGCCAAGGCACTGGGCGCAGACGTCATCATCGGTCTGGGCCATCTGGGCGTTGACCCCTCCTCCTCTCCGTGGACCAGCGAAGAGGTCATCGCCAACACCACCGGCTTCGACGCCTTCATCGACGGCCACTCCCACACCGTTATGGAGAACAAGCAGGTCTACGACGCCGCCGGTAAGGCCGTCACCCTGACCCAGACCGGCTCCTACCTCGCCAACGTCGGCAAGATGACCCTCGCCGAGGACGGCACCATCACCACCGAGCTGATCTCCACCGCAGACGTCTCCGACGCCGCCGTGGCCGCTACCGCCGCAACGTGGATCAAGGAAGTGGACGAGATGCTGGGCGAGCAGATCGCCGTCACCGACATCAACTTCTACATCAGCGACCCCGCCACCGGCAAGCGCCGCATCCGCTCGGGCGAGACCAACCTCGGCGACTTCGTGGCCGACGGCATCTACACCTACTTCAACGAGATCGAGCAGCTGGACTGCGACATCGCCATGATGAACGGCGGCGGTATCCGCACCGACGTGAGCGCGGGCGCCTGGTCCTTCAAGACCTGCAAGCAGATCAGCCCCTTCGGCAACGTGGCCTGCCTGATGGCTGTCACCGGCCAGCAGATCCAGGATGCGCTGGAGTTCGGTGCCCGCTTCGTCGGCCCGGAGGGCAAGGAGAACGGCGGCTTCCTGCACGTTGCCGGTGCGACCTATGAGATCCACACCGACATCCCCAACACCGTCCTCACCGACGACAAGAACGTCTGGCAGGGCAGTGCCACCGGCACGCCCCGCGTCCAGAACGTGCGCATCTACGACCGAAAGACCGGCACCTATGAGCCGCTGGACCTGAACCGCACCTACGCGCTGGCCGGTATGAACTACACCCTGCGCAATCTGGGCGACGGCTTCGCCATGTTCGACGGCGCAGAGCTGATCAAGGACTATGTCGCGGAGGACTACCTCGTCATGTCCACCTACGCCATGATCTTTGACGGCGCGACCGAGGGTATGCCGGTTCTGGCAAGCGCCAACAGTCCGCTGGCAAGCTACCCCGGCTACCTGCTGGATTATGAGGATCCGCATGGCGCAGGACGCATTCAGGTCGTCTGAGGGATTTAGAGTGCATTCCCGGCAGTAGCCCTCTCCGTCATTGCTTCGCAGCGGCTCTCTCGTAGCGGCATGCCCTCTCCGTCACCTTCGGTGACACCTCTCCCATAGGGAGAGGCACTGGCGTGCCGGTCAGGCCCACGCGGGACGAGCAAAGTTTGATTTTATCGTAAACAGTAGTGCCCTGCTATAGAGGGCAGCAGCTTCTAGACAAGAGAACTTTGTCAAGCTGTTGTGAATCTCTGTAGCAGGGCACTATATTTTATGCCATATTGGGCTTTCAGCGGTCAGCGGAAAGTGGCCCGATACGCCAGTGGCTCCCCCTTTGGGGGAGCTGGCGAGCGGAGCGAGACTGAGAGGGCTAGGCCGCTGACAGGGAGAGGCTTTCCTCCTGCGGCGGCTTAACCCTTCGCAAACAACCCCTTCAGCACCAGAGGGGTGATGATGGAGGACACGACGATGAGGAGGATGACTGCCGTGAAGAAGACGGAGTCCACCACCCCCACGCCGAGGCCCTTCTGGGCCACGATGAGGGCCACCTCGCCGCGGGTCATCATGCCGACGCCTACCTTGAGGGAGTCCGGCCAGCTGAAGCGGCAGACTTTCGCGGCAAGGCCGCAGCCGATGATCTTGGTGATGAGGGCCACCACCACGAAGCAGACGCTGAAGAGCAGGATGGTGGGGGTGAGGCCGCTGATGTCGGTCTTGAGGCCGATGCTGGCGAAGAAGACGGGGGAGAAGAGGGTGTAGCTGCTGATGTCCACCCGGCGCTCGATGTAGGACGCATCCTCAAGGGAGCAGAGCACGATGCCCGCGATGTAAGCGCCCGTGATGTCGGCGATGCCGAAATACTGCTCGGCGATGTAGGCCATCGCAAAGCAGAAGGCGAGGCTGACGATGGTGATGCGCTGGGTGTGGGGGTTGCGATGGTCCAGCCAGAGCATGGCCTTGTGGATGATGAGGCCGATGACGATGGCGGCCGCGAAGAAGAGGATGGTGTCCATCAGCACCTCCACGAGGCTGGTGTCCGAGCCGCCGCTGGCACCCAGCACGCAGGTGAGCACCACGATGCCGATGACGTCATCAATGACGGCGGCGCTGACGATGGTGGTGCCGAGGAAGCTCTTGAGCTTGCCCAGCTCCTGCAGGGTGGCCACGGTGATGGAGACGCTGGTGGCCGTCATGATGGTACCGATGAAGAGGGCACGGTAGAACTCGGTGCTGCCCACCGCCGCAAAGCCGTAGAAGAGGCTGTAGAGCAGGGTGCCGCCCGCCAGAGGCACCGCCACGCCCACGCAGGCGATGAGGGTGGCGATGGGGCCAGCCCGCATCAGCTCCTGCAGGTTGGTGCCGAGGCCGGTGTTGAACATCAGCAGCACGACGCCGATCTCGGCGAAGATGGCGATGGAGTCGCTGGGCTGGACGAGATTCAGCAGACAGGGGCCGATGACGAGGCCCGCGATGATCTCGCCCACCACCTGCGGTGCCCGGCATTTGCGGGCCAGCAGCGCAAAGAACTTGGCGCTGATGAGGATGATGGCGAGGTTCCTGAAGATGGAATACATAGATGATCCTTCCTTTGACGTTAGCAATCGTGCCGCTCCCCGAAGAGGCCCTGCCCCGCGCAGGCGGGCGGAAGGGGAGAAGAACACTTTTTATTATAGTCCTCCTCTCGCCGGAATGTAAAGGAAAACCGCCTCAGAAACGGCCAAGAATGCCATGTAAAGAAGATATGACAGGCATACCGGGAAACCATAAAGAGAATGGCAGGGCAGAATGCGAAAAAAATCGCGCAGAAAAGCTTGACAATTTTCGCTGGGCTTGCTATAATAAGTTGCTGTCTGAACAGACACGCCGCACAGCCTGCGCGACGCCGCGCGGTCTGTGTACCCTTGGCCTCATAACCTTGAGGCCCTTAAGTCCAAAAGGAGGTGCTACAAAATGGCAAAGTACGAAACCATGCTGATTACCAGCGCTGCTCTCGACGAGGAGGCTTCTTCCGCCCTCATCGGCAAGTTCAAGTCCCTGATCGAGGCAAACGGTACCATCGATTCCATCGATGAGTGGGGCAAGCGCCGTCTGGCCTACCCCATCAACGATGAGGAGGAGGGCGTCTACACCGTGATCAACTTCACCGCCGATCCCAGCTTCCCCGCTGAGCTTGACCGTGTGTACAAGATCACTGAGGGCGTTATGCGCAGCCTGATCGTTGCCCACGAGGAGTAATCTTTTCGTGACGAAAAAGGAGTCCGTATTATGTTGAATGTTGTAGCGATTATGGGCCGCCTCGTGGCGGACCCCGAGCTTCGCACCACCCAGAACGGCACCAATGTGTGCAGTTTCCGCATTGCGTGCGACCGCAACTTTGCCCGTCAGGGCGAGCAGCGTCAGGCCGATTTCATCGACATCGTCGCATGGCGCCAGCAGGCAGAGTTCGTCTCCAAGTATTTCCAGAAGGGCAGTCTGATCGCCATCGAAGGCAGCCTCCAGACCCGCCAGTATCAGGACAAGAACGGGAACAACCGCACGGCTGTGGAGGTCGTGGCGAACAACATCAGCTTTGCAGGCCCCAAGAACTCGAATGGCAGCAATCAGGGCGGCAGCAGCTATCAGAATGCTGCGCCGTCCTACCAGAACGCAGCGCCTGCCCGCCCGGCTGCTGTGGAGGCAGCTCCCAGCTACTCCGCCGGAAACGCAGACGACTTCGCCGTCATCGACGACAGCGACGACCTGCCGTTCTGATCCCGAACCGGTGTGAACCGTAAAAATCCAACAGGAGGTAATAAGCAATGGCTTTTGAAAGAACCGAAGGCTCTCGCCCCGCGCGCCCCATCCGCCGCGGCCGCAAGAAGGTTTGCAGCTTCTGTGTCGATCGCATCGACACCATCGATTACAAGGACGTGCCCCGTCTGCGTAAGTACGTTTCTGAGCGTGCAAAGATCATCCCCCGCCGTGTGACCGGCACCTGCGCTTTCCATCAGCGCGCCCTGACCGTGGCCATCAAGCGTGCTCGTCACGTTGCCCTGATGCCCTACGTCAGCGACTAATCTGAACTTATCAACCCAATCAAAATAATCAGCGATCAGCAAAGCGCCCCCGCCGATGACAAGGCAGGGGCGCTTTTTTTGCGGGGCGGCTTGACTTTTCCGCAGAATCGCATATAATAAAGATGTAAAGGTAATTGTAGAGCGATCCATTTCGTCTCACAAAGAAGAAAGAACCCCCTCGGAGCTGGTTCCTCCAAGGGGGTCCTTCTTTTGTTAGTGCTTACGGCCCGAGAACCATCCGTCAAGCCACTTGCAGATGTAGTAAGATGCTACATTCGCTGCGACGGACAGCATAAAGGTAATAAGAATATCCATTTCGCCTCACCCCCTTCCCAATAAAATGGGCGGAGTCAGACCGCAAGACTATTATAACATACGATATGACAAAAAGATACAGCAAAAAAGCGCCCGGCACCTCGTGTGAGATGCCGGACGCTTTCGCTTTCTTTGGTCGCTTACAGCGTCTTGCAGAACTCCTTCAGGTAGGCGCGGAAGGCCTCACCGATCTCGGGGTGCTGCAGGGCCAGCTCCACCTGCGCCTCCACGACCTTGAGCTTGTTGCCCATGTCGTAGTGCTTGCCGGTGAACTCCACCGCCGTCATACCGCCGTGGTTGCGGGCATACTCGGCCATGGCGTCGGTCAGCTGGATCTCGCCGCCTGCGCCGGGCTTGGTCTGGGCGAGGATGTCGTAGATCTCGGGCGTCAGCAGGACGCGGCCAAGGATGGAGTAGTTGCTGAACTCCTGCCCCTTCTTGGGCTTCTCGATCATGTCGTCCACGAAGAAGTAGTTGTCGTGGATGGGGGTGGTCTTGAGGCTGCAATAGCGGCTCACGTCGGCCCATGGCACGGCAGACACGCCCGCGACCGGGCGGCCGAACTCCTCGTAGGCGCGGATGAGCTGGGCGCAGACCGGATCCTCGCCCCAGATGACGTCGTCACCGTAGATGACCACGAAGGGGTCGTCGCCGGTAAAGGGCTTGGCCATGCTGACGGCGTGGCCGAGGCCGAGGGTCTGGTGCTGGCGGACGAAGAAGATGTTGGCCAGATTCGAGATGCCGAGGCACTCCTCCAGCATCTTCTCCTTGCCGGGGACGGCCAGCTTTGCTTCCAGCTCGGGGCTGCGGTCGAAGTGGTCCTGAATGATGCCCTGATTCCGGCTCACGATGATGAGGATGTCGGTGATGCCGGAGCGGACAGCCTCCTCCACCAGATACTGGATGGCGGGTTTGTCCACGAGGGGGAGCATCCCCTTGGGCATGGCCTTGGTGGCGGGCAGGACGCGGGTGCCGAGGCCCGCAGCGGGGATGACTGCCTTGGTGACTTTTTTCATGATTCAAACTCCTTCACGATAATAGTTTTACAGCTGGGTGCGATCAGCCGTAAAAAGCGTTAAGCAGGGCCTGCAGGTCGGGGCCGAGCAGCAGGGTAAAGAGGCTGCCGCCGAGGGTCAGGAGCAGGACGCAGAGAAAGACCGCCCCGAAGCTGACGCCGCCCTGTGCGCGGAGGACGGCCTGCCGCTGGCGGGCGTCGGGGAACTCGGACTGGATGCGGCGGATGCGGCTGGCCGCGCTGCGGCGGTAGAGCCATTTGCCGTACATCCCCCGCACCAGCATCAGCAGGAAGCTGAGAAGGGAGCAGACCCGGGCAAGGACCGTCAGGGCCGAGGCGCTGAGGGCCGGGGCGAAGCTGCTGCCCGAGAGCTGGAGCATCTCGATGAAGGTGGGGGCCGCCAGCAGCATCTCGGCGGCGAGGAAGCCGAAGGCCGGTCTCCACGCCTTGCGGTAGAAGAAATAGAACGGCCCGAACAGCAGCGCCGAGAAGCTCATGGAGATCTTGCTCTTTTGCAGCTGCATCCGGCTGTAGGCCGCCAGATAGGCGGGGGCGGCGGGGCCGATGTAGTCCAGCCAGTCCTGCCGGGCGATGCCGTCCATCCGGGCCTCTTTGCCGAAGGCCTCCTCGAAGAACTCCTTCTCGGGGTCGGCTGCGCCGCCGAACTGGCGGTACATCCGGGAGTAGTCGAAGCTGTCCTCCGCGGTGTCGGAGACAGGGGACGGCTCCTGCTCCTCGGGGGGGAGCACTGCGCCGCAGCAGCGGCATTTTTCTGCATCCCGCAGGGTGCGCTCGCCGCAGGCCGGGCAGGTGCGGAGCTGGCTCTCCTCGTAGGGAAACTTCCACTCGTAACCGGCGGCATGGGCGGGGCGGTGGATGCACTGGCCCAGCTTCTCGTAGCAGGTGCGGTGATAGGGCGCGCCGCAGTCGGGGCAGACCACGATGTCATCCTGAAGGGTGAGCGGCTCGCCGCAGCCCTCACACGGACAGCCATAGTATTTTGGCATAACATCCTCCAATGATTATGGTAGTTATCAGTATTATACACTCAAAAGAGAGAAAAGAAAAGCCAGAAATCTTCAAATTTCCAGCACGATGGCATTTTTTCCTCTTTACTTTATCATGGATTCTGGGTATACTAATGAAGTATCTGTGTATAAACTGTATCTTTTGGGACTCACTGGAGAGCGCTCGACCGGCAGGCCCTCTCCGTCACCTTCGGTGACACCTCTCCCAGAGGGAGAGGCACTGGCGTGCCGGTCAGGCCCACGCGGGACGAGCAAAGTTTACTCTATCCGAAAACAGTAGTGCCCTGCGGTCTGGATTCACAGCAGCTTGACAAGGCGCGCTTGTCCGGAAGCCACTGCCCCCGTAAGCGAGGCCCGCTCTTTTGCGCCCTGTCGGGCCTTGGGCGTCCAGCGGAAAGTGGCCCGGCACGCCAGTGGCTCCCCCTTTGGGGGAGCTGGCATCGCGTAGCGATGACTGAGAGGGCTACTGCCGGAGATGCTCCCAAAAGATTGAGACGAGAGGAATAAAACGATGATCACCACGGACGAACTGAAAGTACAGCTGGCCGACTACGGCAAGGCTGTGAAAGACCTGGAAGAGGCGCTGGCCATCGACGCCTCCCGCAAGCGCGTGCAGGAGCTGGAGCACACCATGTCCCGCCCCGGCTTCTACGACGACGCGGAGCTGAGCAAGAAAGTCTTCGACGAGGTCGGCGACCTGAAGGGCAAGCTGAACCGCTTCGAGAAGCTGCAGGGCCTCTACGACGACGCCGAGACCATGCTGGTCATGCTGGACGAGGAGTACGACCCCGAGATGGTGCCCGAGGCCGAGGAGGCCGTCAACGCAGTGGGCAAGGCGGTGGACGAGCTGCAGCTGATGACCATGCTGAACGGCGAGTACGACCACAGCAACGCCATCCTGACCTTCCACGCCGGTACCGGCGGCACCGAGGCGCAGGACTGGGCCGAGATGCTCTACCGGATGTACAACAAGTGGGCGCAGGCCCACGGCATGACCGTGGAGGTGCTGGACTATCAGGACGGCGACGAGGCCGGCATGAAGAGCGCTTCCATGATGGTCAAGGGCGCCAACGCCTACGGCCTGCTCAAGAGCGAGAACGGCGTCCACCGTCTGGTGCGCGTCTCGCCCTTCGACGCCAACGCCCGCCGTCAGACCAGCTTTGCCTCGCTGGAGGTCATGCCCGAGCTGGACAACACCATTCAGGTGGACATCCGCCCCGAGGACATCGAGATGCAGGTCTACCGCTCCTCCGGCGCAGGCGGCCAGCACATCAACAAGACCTCCTCCGCCGTCCGACTCATCCATAAGCCCACCGGCATCGTGGTCAGCTGCCAGACCCAGCGCAGCCAGTTCCAGAACCGCGACTACGCCATGGAGATGCTGAAGGCAAAGCTCTACCAGATCGCCAAGCAGCAGCATATGGACAAGATCGACGACATCAAGGGCGTCCAGAACGAGATCGCATGGGGCCACCAGATCCGCTCCTACGTCTTCATGCCCTACACCATGGTCAAGGACCACCGCACCAACTACGAGACCGGCAACGTGGACGCTGTCATGGACGGCGACCTCGACGGCTTCATCTTCGCCTACCTCAAGGCCGCCAGCCGTGGGGAGCTGCAGGAGGCGTAAGGCGGCTTAGCTTCGGCTTGGCGGGTCTTTCGGAGCGGCAGGCCCTCGCAGGCGTTTTGTGACAGATCTATCGCAGCGGCATGCCCTCTCAGTCACCTTCGGTGACAGCTCCCCCAAAGGGGGAGCCACTGGCGTGCCGGGCCACTTTCCGCTGACCGATGGAAGCTCAATATGGCATAAAATATAGTGCCCTGCTACAGAGATTCACAGCAGCTTGACAAGGGATATTGTCCCGAAGCTGCTGCCCTCTGTAGCAGGGCACTATATTTTATGCCATATTGAGCTTCCGGCGTCCAGCGCAGAGTTGCCCGGCACGCCAGTGCCTCTCCCTATGGGAGAGGTGGCATTGCGAAGCAATGACGGAGAGGGCAGGCCCGTCTCCCGAGAGCCGCCGCGCAGCGATAAGCAGGCCCTCCGTCAGAGCGATACTATCGTTGCGCTTATGATTCTCTGGTAGCGGCCTTGCCCTCTCAGGCGCTCACGCGCCAGCTCCCCCAAAGGGGGAGCCTTTGGCAAACCGGTCAGCTCTGTAAACTTTCCGCGCAGCGCTTGACTTTTGCGGGGAAGGGCATATAATAAAAGTGGAATCGTGAGAAGTTCCACTGACTTCACCAAATGAAAAGCCCCCAAGGAGCTGCAACTCCAAGGGGGCTTTTTTGCGTCTCCCGGTCAGGCTGTCCTTCGTACAACCTCTCCGTCATTGTTTCGCAATGCCACCTCTCCTTGTAGGAGAGGCCTTGGCATACCGGAAAGCCCTACCTCTTCGCCAGAGGCTCCCCTACAAGGGGAGCTGGCGCGAAGCGCCTGAGAGGTTGGACGGAGGAGAGCCTGACCATGAGCGAAAGCCACTGGCAAGCCCTTCCGCTCTGTAAACTTTCTGTGCAGCGCTTGACTTTTGCGGAGAATCGCATATACTAAAGATGGAATTGCGAGAATGTTCCATTGAACTCACCAAACGAAAAGCCCCCAAGGAGCCGTGAACTCCAAGGGGGCTTTCCGTTTAGTCGGGCTTGCGGTCCTTGTCGAATCTGTCAAGCCACTTGCAGATATAATGCGAGATCACATCCGCCACGACAGACTCCAAAATTGCGAGAAAGTGCACCATGAAACTCACCTCCCCTCCGATTGAAGTCGGCGGGCAAGGCCGCAACACCAGTATAACACACTTTTCGACGAAAAGGAACACAAACGAACCCCTCATCCCCGCTTTTCCGTGCAAAAAAGCGCAGAAAGCTTTCCTTGACGACACAACCTTTCGTGGTTATAATTGGAGCAACGAAACAACACGAAAGGAGCAATTCTATGCAGGAAAAAAAGACCGAGCGCGCCCCGGGCGGCTACGAGGACTTCGTGGCCTACCTCGGCACGGTGCGCACCGAGGAGGAGCTGTTCTCCCCGCTGACCTACTGGTTCGTGGGGCAGAACTGCCCCGAGGACGTCTGCTTCCGCCCCCAGCTGGTGGAGGCGCGGGCCAAGGAGCTGGGCTTCTGGCAGGGCCTCACCTTCAAAGTCGAGCACTGGATGACCACGAGCCGGGCCGAGGCGGAGGCCGCGGGCCGCGAGGCGTTCCAGAGCCGCATCGGCGAGGACTACGCCGCCTACCGCGAAAAGGCCGAGGCCGCCCGGGAGCGGGCGCGCCGCCGCCGCCTCTCTTCGCCCTTCCTCTACATCCCAAAATGCCTCGACGATATCCCCGTCCGGGACGTGAGCTGGCTGGTGGAGGGGCTGCTGCCGCAGGGCGAGGTGTCCCTGCTGGGGGCCGACGGCGGCACCGGAAAGGGCATCTGGCAGGCCCAGCTGGTGGCCTACGTCACGGCGGGAAGGACCTCCGGCTTCTTCCCCCAGCCCCCCGGACAGACCGGCCGGGTGCTCATCTTCGCTGGGGAGGACGACCCCTCCAAGGTGCTCAAAGCCCGCCTGATGGCGGCGGGGGCCGACATGAGCCGGGTGATGGTGCAGACCAGCGACGCCTACTTCTCCCGCACCGGCAACCCCCTGTGCATCCCGGACAAGAGCTTCGCCAAGTACATCGAGAGCGCCGCCCCCGCCCTCGTCCTCATCGACCCGCTCCAGAGCTTTCTGCCTGCGGGGGTGGAGATGGTCAGCCGCAACCAGATGCGGGCCGCCCTGCTGCCCCTCAAGGCCCTCTGCGCGCGGCTGGGCTGCGCAGCCCTCATCGCCATGCACACCAACAAGCGCTCCAACGTCTCGGGCCGCGCCCGCCTCGCCGACAGCTCGGACATCTGGGACATCGCCCGCAGCGTCCTCATGATGGGCCGGGACAAGAACAGCGGCCAGCTCTACCTCAGCCACGAGAAGAGCAGCTACGCCGCCCCGGCCCGCACGGCCCTGCTCCACATCGAGCAGACGCAGGTGGAGGGCGTGACCACGGCGGTGGCCGTCTTTGACAGCCGCACCGACAAGAAGGACGCCGACTTCGTGGAGGAGCGCCGCGTCCGCGTCGCCCAGACCAAGGCCGACGCCGCTCAGGCCATCCTCGATGTGCTGGCCGAGGCAAAGCTGGGCAGTATGCCCAACACCCAGCTCCGGGCCGAGGTGGTCAGGGAGACGGGGTGCAGCGAGAAGACATACAATCGTGCTTATGGTGAGCTGGTGAAGAGCGGCGAGATAAAAAAGCAGCAGCTCAGCCAGCAAGACGGTGCACGAAGCTGGTATACATTTCTGGGCCACTGGGGTGGAACAAATGACCAAGTGGCAATTTAATAATATAGATACGTTATATTTATCCAGTTGGTCAGTTTGGCCAAGTGACCCTGATTGACCAAGTGACTCAGTTGGCCAGCTGTGCTCATTTGGCCACCTTGGCCAAGTGGATATTTCGACATAGCAACGATTGAAAAATGTCACTTGGCCAGATAACCTGCGTGGCTCGAGGGTGGCCGTGCATGAACCCCCGCAGGGCGGGGCATACTGCTCCCAAAGAGATGAAAGGGAGCGTATCGCGTATGACACACAGACAACAAGCCCTCCTGAGCTGGGCCGCTGCGGCGGCTGTGCTGCTGGCCGGCTGCCGCGGGGGCAGCCGCCCGGGGAGCATGAGCGGCTCGTCCGGCTCCACCGGCAGCGCCGTCACCACCCAGACCTCCGGCTGGCAGACCGGCCTCGGCGTCCTCACCGAGACCTCGGACGAGGGCCGCACCGGCACCATCCACACCATCGCCGCCGCCGTTCTGCTGGACGGGGAGGGGAAGGTGGCCGACGTGATGCTGGACGAGCTGGAGGTGGAGCTGTCCGCCGACGGCAAGGGGGCCGTCACCATGCCCACCGACTACCGCACCAAGCGCCAGAAAGGGGACGACTACCCGCTGGCGGCGGCGTCCTCCCTGAAAAAGGGCTGGGCCGAGCAGGCCGACGCCTTCGCCGACTACCTCACCGGCCTGACGCCCCAGCAGGCCGCCCGGCTGGAAACGGACAAGGACGGCAGGGCCGCCGACCCCGACCTGCTCTCCGGCTGCACCATCCGGGTGGACAAGTACCGGGACGCCGTGGCGAAGGCCTGCGCCAGCGCCGCCCCCCTCGGCGGGGCCAAGGGCGACCGGGTGAGCCTCGGCGTGGTGGCGGAGAACGCCTCCTCGGACGTCACCGCCACCGACGATAAGGACCTGAACGCCGAGGTGGAGCTGACCTTCGCGGCCCTGACGCTGGACGCCGACGGCCGCATCACCAGCGCCATCGGCGACATGGCCGAGCCTGCCCTCACCGTGGCCGCCGACGGCGGCATCACCGCGCCGGAGGCCGTCCGCACCAAGCTGGAGCTGGGCGACGGCTACGGGATGCGGGGCGCCTCCGCCCTCGGCAAAGAGTGGTACGAGCACAGCGCGGGCTATTGCAGCTACCTCAAGGGCAAGACCGAGGCCGAGGCGGCGTCCATCCCCGCCGACGGCTCCGACCCCGACCTCGCGGCCCTCTGCACCATCTCCATCGACGCCTTGCAGAAGGCCGTGGGAGATGCGTTTGAGAATGGGTCGCTGTGACAGAAAAAATCCCTCCCGACTTGACATCGGGAGGGAGAGTTGTTATACTAATAATAGAAAGGGCGCTGCGACAAGCGGTCAGCCCGGTTCAAGAGATTAGATTTTCAATGTGAAAACCGTCACCCTGCCCGGTGGCGGTTTTCGCGTTTTACTCTGATCGTAAAAACACATCCGAAAAGATGAAACGTCAAAGTAATCGGCATATGCCCACCCCCTTTGCGGAAGTGTGGCTGACCGCCTGCCGTTGTTTGCAGCGCCCGCTGCTCTTACGAGCAGCACCTATAGCATATCATAAACTTCGACAAATAGCAAGGAAACACCTGTGTTTCTTCCCTGAAATCTGCAAAAAGCGAGAAGGGAAAGAGCGAGGGTGTTTTTTTGTACAAATACAGCAAAACCCCTGCCGGAACGGTGTGGTCGGCGGCCAAACCTGCGCGAAAGGGCCTGAAACCTGCGTGAATCGCACTTGCGGGAGGCGGCGGGGCAAGTTATAATAGAGTTACCGAAACACACCGCACGAATGGAGGTAACGACCATGAAGCGAACGAAACTTTTAGCCCTTGCCCTCGCGGGCGTGATGGTGCTGGCCCTGCTCACCGGCTGCTCGGACAGCAGCTCCAAAGCCAAGCAGGTGGAAGAGTGCTTCCGCTCTCGGATGCAACAAAAGGGTGACTATCAGAAGGACGAGACGCTGGACAAAAAGCTCGAGGGCATCGCACAGCAGTTCCAGCCGAGCTGGCTGGCTGGTGAAGATCTGCTGACCAGTGAGGCAGAGCGCATCATTAAAGAGGAATTGGAATACTATCTGGTGACAGGCAGAGTTCGGCTTTGGTATGGAGAAGTGAAGCCGGGCCAGAGCGCACTGGCGCAGGCGGAGAGTATGAAGCAATGCAAGGGGATAAGGTATGATTCTTATGGGGAATACTCCGGCCCGCAGCAGCCTCTGCAAGCCATAGCCTTTACAATGACGGGCGAGAAGAGTGACGGCCACCGCTATTACCTCGCACTGGAAACGAACGCCACCATCAAGACCCCGCAGAACTGACACAGGAGGAGAGAGACTACTGCTTGGTGGTGCTTGTGTTGGCCTGAGTGGGGGGATAACCTCTCCGTCACGGCTTCGCGCCAGCTCTTTCGTAGCGGCATGCCCTCTCCGTCTGCTTCGCAGCCCCCAATTGATTAATTCATATCTGG
>OLQS01000129.1_pt1 | contig 52926 bp, 47 predicted proteins | sample 1672291 | NCBI WGS metagenome assembly OLQS01 (sample SAMEA3136668, study PRJEB25190) | human gut metagenome | biome: human gut; feature: human-associated habitat; material: faeces | place: Austria | collected 2013
ATTTTTTAGAAAGAGGAACATTTACTGAATATCCCTAAAAAAATCCTCCCAGTTTATTAACCGAGAGGATTTTTTATTGTTGATTATTGAATCAATTATTTTTTATTTGGATTCTTCCGAGCTTTGAAGCATCTGGAACAACTTATCCAGTTTCGGAGCCATGATAATCTCCGTACGGCGATTCTTGCTTCTTCCTTCTATTGTTTCGTTATCATCAACAGGCATATATTCACCGCGGCCGCTAGGCTGAATCTGCAAAGGATTTACATTGTAATTCTTGATGAGGATACGAACTACGGAAGTGGCACGGATCACACTCAAATCCCAGTTATCCTTGAATTGTACAGTATTGATCGGTTTGTTGTCCGTATGTCCTTCGATAAATACGTCGATGTCCGTCTGTTTGTTCAGTACTTCGGCCAGTTTGCCGAGAGCTTCCTCTCCACGTTTGTCCAGGCGGGCACTTCCTGACTGGAATAATAATTTGTCGGACATCGCTACATATACTTTTCCGTCTTTCTCGCGAACGGTCAGCTCGTCGGTGCTAAAACCAAGTAATGCGTCTTTTACATTACTCAAGAGATTTTGTACCTTATCATTCTGCGCCTTAATCATGTCCTGCAATTCATTGATCGTGCGTTCTCTTTCGTTCAGCTCATTTTTCTTTTGGCTCAACAGCGCATTCAGTTTTTCCTGTTCAGTCATGTTGACATTCAACATACTCTGATACTGGCGGATACTGTTCCCCATCTTGGTCGTATCACGCAAGAGGTTTTTGACTTGTGCCGATAGCTGGTTACCAACTTCGCGGGAGTTATTCAACAACCCTTGCAGACTGTCTTTGCTTGCGGTGGCTGCCATCTCTGCAAGCATGAACTTCTTTTTTGTTACACACGAAGTACACAATAGGAGCGTAAGTAAAGTAAATAAAGTAATTTTCTTCATTGTGTTTTATATTTTAAGTGGTATGGGGCACAGAACGAAGCGTAAATGAGTCGGTCGGCTGAAAAATGGGTGAGAGCTTTGTGTTTCAATGAGTTAGGCGTGTGTGGCTGAAATGACGGCGTAAAACGAAGCGTTTACATAGGCTTACATTTGGTTTACTTTTGGGGCTTGTTGAGGCTCTTGTGGTTTACATGGGGCTTACGGGTGGTTTATATTGCATTTCTGTTGGTGGTTGGTGTTGTGTTGGGGTGGGGTAGAATGGTGGCTGAGGCCACTTTTTTTATGGTGTTTCTGAAATTTTATATTGCGAAATTATTCCATATAATGATTATTTGGTATATTTGCAGAAACAAAACGAGTGAATATGGCAAAGGTAATACATGTGCATCTGCTGCACAATATAGATGGAACGAGGCGGAAAGACTGGTACTTTAGCAGCATTTCCGCGGTTTATACGGTTTTGACGGCTGAACAGATCGGTGCAACGAAGAATTATTTGCTTCATGCAGGGCTGTCTGGCAATGGTACATTATGCACGAAACGCGCTATAATCAAGCAATCTACGCTTATTTCATGCTCTCGTGGGGCAGATGATTAGACTGATGTTTTTATGGCGTTAGAACGCAAATAAAAGGCCGTTTGTACGGTCGTGGGAAAGGAGGTCATTTGGCCTCCTTTTTTTGTGCCTAAAAGTGGCGAAAATGGGAATGGGGTTACTATTGGGGTTACAGATAGGGGTTACATTTTCCGAAATTAGGGGTTACACATTCGGGGTTTTCGGGGGTAGGATAGAGGGGGAGGGAAAAGGACAGTTTTAAGGGATAGGGTGGGGGAAACTACCCATTTGTGATATTGGTAAAATGGGCGCGAATCGGGCTAAAACCTTGTATTTATGGGGATTCTTACATGGGATGAGCCTCGAAAGAGGGGGTACACCCCTCCAAACGGGGTTCTAATGGCATTGGAGGGGTATACGTATGGTGTTACGGCTTACCACCTATGATAACATGAAATGGGTTTACCCTGCACTTGCAATATTTGAAGTGTCGGCATCCGATACATGTTTTTCTTTTTCAATAGTCATTTGTCGTATTTGTTCTTTTAGACGACCTATTTCTTCTTTTAGTTCCCCATTTTCAATAATCTGCTGTTACAAATTGGATTATAAGAAAACAGGAGTACGGAAAGAGAAGGTAGAGGAGATAATTAAGACTGATTCTGCTTGTTCTTTATATCTATAATCTTTATTCTCCATAATAGAAAGAAACATTTCGCAAACCCCTTCAGATGACATCGGGAAATCGGGTAGTTGCGGAATTGCTATAGCGGGTTTGGAACGTCCATTAATGATGCCAGACTTTAACATTGGTCCTTCTCCAAGAAGCAACCATGATGTATTGAAGCTGTATAAAGCGCATAATTTAGCAATGGTATCAGTCCCTGCATTCATTCTATTATTCAGAATTTCTGAAAATTTGGCAGGCTTAATACCTAAGCTGCTGGCAATGTTTGATTTGGTGAGCCCTTTGTCTTCTAAAAGGCTGTTTATTGCCTGTATGAAACGGCTGTTTATTTCTAATTTATCCATAATTTTAATATACCAAGTACAGAAAATCTGAATTTTATTTTGTTGGAATACAGAAATTCTGTATCTTTGCAGCGTGTTAATAATTTAACGAGCGGCCAAAGATACGAAAAAAGGTCGAGAATAACGAATTTTTGCAATTAAAGAATATGAACGACAACGAATTAAAGGAGTGGCAGACGCAGAGCGTGAAACACAAGGTGGCGATGGTTCTGATAATGGATGGTGTTAGTTTCAGCTACACGGAAGAGGACGGCATCGTATTTACAGCACCAGAATGTTATGTGGCGAGATTGATAAGACGGCTGATGTCCTGCTACGGATGTAGCGTTAGACCGAAAATAAACGAGGTAAAATGATTGCAGGATAACACGGAACCTCAGAATACCGTACAGGATAGTCGGTAAAGGGGGGCCTCGGATGACAGCGGGAAAGACCGCAGGGGTGGCACGGTTGCAGTGGCCGGAAAGTTGGAATAAGCGAAAGCGAAGAGCGTAGGACAGCCACGGGGTTCGACTCCCCACACCCCACAAATAAGTATAACGTAAAAACAAGTGAGATATGAAAAAGTACATTCATGTAACAAAAGAGGTTCGCGAGCACCTGATGAAAATCTTCGGTGTTTCCGCTGTAATGGTATGGAAGGCTCTGACTTTTGAGAGTGAAAGCACACTTGCCAACAAGATACGCAAGGCAGCCTTTGAAAATTTCGGCATATTGATGAACGAGTTGCCAGCGATGGAAACATTCCATGACTATGATGGCTATATGCGACAATATTTGCCAAATGGGGCAATGTTGGAATTTTGCCGTAATGACAATAGCGGAGATGTCTTCTTCAAAGGTGTGAAAGTTAAGCATTATGAGCAGGTTATGTTCTCGGATATTGAGAATATCCAAAAGTTTGCAAGTGAATTAAGATAAGGGAGGCAGAATTATGGAGTACCACGATAACAGACTTTGCATCTCGATGCGGGAACTTGTGGATGGCGGTGTGATGACCGTACCCAACTACAAGCAGCTCTCTGCACGCGGTCGCATAGACATTGTGCGTCGTGGTGGAAGAGGCGGCTATGCGCTCATCGCGGTTAGCAGTCTGCCCGATGCTTATCAAGACAAACTCAAGGAGATTTATCCGGACCCGTCGCTTGAGGTGCTGCTTGCCTGGCTTGATGCCAACTACGAGGTAGACCAGGCAGCTGTCGCATATTTCAACGACTGGCGCAACCAGTGCGGACACGACCACGCTACCGATGCTCATGTGAAGGAGTATGTGACCAACGCCAGCGTGCTGAATGCTTGTATCAAACTCTACAACAACGCCAAGGCGATACAGAAGACGATGGGCCAGAAGTATGACTGGAGCATGATGTCGCAAGCTGTGGAGGGCTACCGTATGAAGACCGGGCACACATTGCCGGCAAGTATGTTGCGCTTCCGCAAGAAGGTGAACGAGTATCAGCGTGACGGATACCAGTGTCTCATCAGCCGAAAGTTCGGTAACCAGACAAGCCGTAAGGTGGATTATCGAACAATGCGCTTGATATGGTCGATAGCGGTGCTACCCAATAAACCATTCAATACCAATGTTTGGGAATTGTACAACTCGTTTGTGTGCGGTGAGCTGGACGTGTATGACCCAGAGACTGGTGAGCTTTTCGATCCGAGTGAGTGGACCGACAAGAACGGTGATCCGAAGTCGCTGAGCGAAAGCACCATCACCAACTATCTGAACAGACCTGATGCCCGTCTCTTTATTGCGAAGCAGCAAAATTCCTACACCACATTCATGCACGAGCAGATGCCCCACGTTCACCGCCATGCGCCCGAGTTCTCGTTCTCAAAAATTTCATTCGACGACCGCGACCTCCCACGCAAACTGAAGGATACCAAAGCAAGGCCGAAGGCATACTACGCCTACGATGTGACAAGCCAGTGCGTGGTGGGCTACGCCTACAACCGCAACAAGAACGTGGACCTGGTTGCCGACTGCTTCCGTTCCATGTTCCGGCTGATAGAAAGCAAGGGGTGGGGCTGCCCTGCACAGGTAGAGGTGGAGAACCACTTGATGACCCAGTGGAAAGACAGTTTCCTGAAGGCCGGCGTGTTGTTCCCATTCGTGCGCTTCTGCGCCCCTATGAACTCGCAGGAGAAATATGCCGAGCCGATGAATGGAGCCAAGAAGCGCAGTGTGGAGCACCGCAACCACCTCGGCATCGGACGCTTCTACGCCAAGGACAGGCACTACCGCACGGAAGCCAAGAAGGTGTTTGACGAGAAGAATGACACCTACGAAGACAAACAGTACTACACATGGGAAGAACTGATTGCAGACGACATCCGTGACATCAAGGAGTTCAACAATACCCTCCACCCGAACCAGAAGAAATACCCCGGCATGACACGCTGGCAAGTGCTTGAAGCCAATATGAACCCCACGCTCCAGCCAATGGACAAATCGGTGTGGGCACGCTTCATCGGAGAGCACACAGAGACCTCCATACGCAGAAACAGCTACTGCAGGGTGGCGTATAAGGACTGGTGGTTGAGCAAAACCGAGGTGATAGAAAAACTTGCACCGAACAACTACAAGGTGGATGCCTACTATCTGACCGATGAGGACGGTAACGCAACCGACGTTTATATCTTCCAGAACGACCGACTTATCGACAAGCTCGAGGACGTGGGCACGTTCAACACTGCCGATGCAGAGCAGACTGACAAGGACAAGGAGATATTCGTGAACCAGCAGAAGAAGATAGCTGCATTCAACGCATACGTGAAGAAGAACGCCATTGCAACTGTTGGCATATCCAAGCCGGAACACTCAGAAGAGGCTGCACCACCGCCACCGCTTGAACTTCCACCGATGGAAAGCGAGCAGGAAATGGAAGTGACCTACCACATTTCTGACCCGTTGGCAGATTTATAGAATGATATTAGAATACAATTAAAATAACGTGAGACATGATAACGAATGAGAACAAGAAGCGGATACTGGAGGCTATAGCCACCAACCGCACGAACTATCCGAGCGATGCCAAGCACGCTGCTTCATTGGGCATCAGCACCTCGGTATATAGCGCCATCAAGAATGGTCAGACAGACAAGGCACTGAGCGAAGCCAACTGGATAACCATCGCCCGAAGACTGGGTGTGAACCTCAGAGGAGGCATTGAATGGAAACCAGCACGCACCGCCACCTTCGACTATATCACCAAGCAGCTGGAGTTTAGCCAACAGAGCGGACTGAGTGCGATACTTTGTGATATACCCAACATTGGCAAGACATTCACGGCACGCTATTATGTGCAGTGCCACCGCAATGCCATCTATGTAGATTGCTCCCAAGTGAAGACCAAACTGAAGCTGGTGCGCAAGATAGCTACTGAGTTCGGTGTGGGCAGCAACGGAAGATACAGCGACGTGTACGAGGATTTGGTCTATTACTTGCGCTCAATCGACACACCACTCATCATTTTGGACGAGGCTGGCGACTTGCAGTATGAGGCATTTCTGGAACTCAAAGCCTTGTGGAACGCTACAGAAAGATGCTGCGCCTGGTATATGATGGGTGCGGACGGACTGAAAGCCAAAATCAACCGCTCCATTGAGTGCAAGAAAGTGGGTTATACCGAGATGCTCAGCCGATACGGTGACCGCTACTCGAAGGTAACGCCCGATGACAGTAAGGAGCGTGAGAAGTTCCTGAAAGACCAGGCGAGCGTGGTGGCAAAGGTGAACGCCCCTGAAGGTGCGGATATTGCTACCCTGGTGCGCAAGTCGGGTGGTGGACTGAGACGAGTTTATACGGAAATTGAGAAACTAAAAAGAGTGCAGGCATGATGACAAAGATAAAAGTGACTTTTTCCGATGGTAGCCGTCGGGTACTCAAATCACCATGTGAGCTGGAGAATATAGACAAGAATCGTGAAGCAAAGTTCGTGATGGATAACCTGCAAGTATATCATGGTTATTGTGATGGCGAGGTTGATGAAGACGGAGACTTCTGTATCATGCAGACCATTCACGGCATAGGACTTCCATTTAAGCGTCTTTTGGGCTGGTGCTATGTGACACCATGCGGAAACAAGAAAGGAGCGCAGTTGTGATATGGCAAAGCGAGCATATAGCCCCAAGGATGTGGCGAATATCAAGTGCAAGGCACTACCATTTGAAGGACAATGGAAAGACGTGTTCGGTCAGCCGGAAGAGGGCGACACATGGTTTATCAGCGGACCCAGTGCCAGCGGCAAAAGTTCGTTTGTGATGCAGTTTGCAAAGATGCTCTGCGGAATAGGCAGCGTGCTGTATGTGTCCTTGGAAGAGGGTGTGGGGCTGTCGATGCAAAGACGGCTCGCCCAGTTCAAGATGACCGAAGTGCAAGGCTCGTTCCGCATCATTACCGACGGTGACATCAAGGCATTGGAGGAACGGCTGGCAAAGCCCAAGAGCGCCAAGTTCATCATCGTGGACAGTTACCAGTACGCATACGAGGCAGGGTGGGAATATTCGCTGACCAAGGCACTGATAGAGCGCTTCAAGCGCAAGACATTCATCTTCATCAGCCAAGAGGACAAAGGCAAGCCCATCGGCAAACCAGCCATCAGGCTGAAATACGCAGCCGGGGTGAAGGTGAGGACGCAAGGCTTCCGTGCATACTGTCAAGGACGCTATTCAGGCAACGTAAGTGAATACTACACCATCTGGGCGGAGAAAGCCGTGGAGGTTTATAATGACAAGTCTAACAACTAAACATAACTGAAATGAAGAAGAAAGTTTATATCAGCGGAGCGATAGCCCACTACGACCTTAAAGAGCGTATGGCAACCTTTGACCATGCGGCACGCTATCTCTCCATAAAAGGTTACGAGCCGGTGAACCCATTTGAAAATGGCGTTTCGCAGGATGCTCACTGGATGGAGCACATGAGAGTGGACATTGCCCAGCTTTTGAAGTGTGATTGCATCTATATGCTGCAAGGCTGGGAATTGAGCAAGGGAGCAAAACTGGAACTGGATGTTGCCAGTTCGTGTGGCATTAAAGTGATGTTTGAAGGTCATGAGAACAATGTTCGTGAATACACCTGCTGCCTTTGCGGTAAGCCCCAAATCGGCTATGGAAACAATCCTCATCCATTGAAAGATGAGGGGGAGTGTTGTCCTGAATGTAATTTGAAGGTGTTAAGTGAAAGAATAAGGTTGTCAAAATTGAAATAGATATGGCACAGGAAGTAACCAATTTCGCACGCTTCTATGGCATACTCAAAAAGAGCTACAAGTTTGCCACCAAGGAGCTGGGCGATGAGTTCAAGGAAGGAGTGGTGAGTCAATTCACTAATGGACGTACCACTTCGCTTAGGGAAATGACCCGTAAGGAGTACGACATGATGTGTGACAAGCTCGAAGGTGTTACAGCCAAATTGATACGCACCGCCAAGGACGAGCAGCGCAAGCATCGAAGCCAGTGCTTGAGGTTGATGCAAAAGCTCGGCATCGATACAACAGACTGGACACGCATCAGCGCATTTTGCCAGGATCAGCGTATTGCCGGCAAGGTGTTCTCCCAACTAAGTAATGAGGAATTGGAGCAGCTATCGGTGAAGCTCCGCTCCATCCAGCGCAAGGGAGGTCTGAAACCTAAGAAAGAACCGACACCTCCAGCACAGCCACAAGTGGAATACATGATGGTACCAATTGGAAATGGAGGTGAGGCATGAATGAGAAAGTGAAGCGAGTGATGGAATATATTCATGGCATCGCATACAGAGAACTCCAAGGTGACCAGTACATCGAATTTCTTGAGTGTATTGAATACGAGATAGACAAGGAACTGGATGAATGAGACTGGCCGGAACCAGAAGAAGACGAGTGATAAGCAATCAAAATAATAATCAACAAAAAGTTTACTACAATGGCAAAAAGAGAAAAGAAAGTAATCATTACCGGTGTGACAAGAGAATCAGCCGATGAAGCGTTCGGAGCCTATGCAAAGGCAGACGCGCAGAGTGCGAAAATCACGGCAGACATTGAATTGCAGTGTGCCAAGATCCGCGAGAAGTATGCCAACAAGCTGGCAGAACTGGAAGGTGAGAAGGAGAAAGCCTTCGACACGCTCCAGGCTTATGCTACCGAGAACCAGGCAGAGTTGTTCACCAAGAAAAAGAGCCTTGAGATGGCGCATGGCGTTATCGGCTTCCGCACGGGCACACCGAAGCTGAAGACCCTGAAAGGCTTCACATGGGCAAGCGCCCTGCAGCTGGTGAAGGAGTTCCTACCAGGCTATCTGCGACAGACCGAGGAGATAGCCAAGGACAAACTTCTTGCAGACCGCGAGGTGGAGGATATGGTTCCTCAGATGAACAAATGCGGTATCCAAGTGGTGCAGGACGAGACATTTTACGTTGAACCCAAGAAAGAGGATGCTGTATGATACTGGAAGTGGAGAAGAAACCGAAAGTGGCCTTGTGCCGTAAGTGTTACGGCACAGGTCGTCTCCACGACAAGGAGACTGGCAAAGAAAGCACATGTGACCAATGTGAGGGAACGGGCAGAGTAACCGTCAGCGCAAATATGAGCTATGACATCCGTCCCTATAAACCAAGAGACAGACACTAAAACATTTTATGAGCAAGAGGCGAGGAGCAAGCTATCAGAAACGTGTCACAGACATAAATAGGATATACGACCAACATGCCAAAAGCGGAATCAGCAACCGCGAGATATGGCGAAGGTACGTGTATCCTGTTTATGGTATATGTGAGCGTACCTTCTACAACCTCCTCAATGCCTCTTGTGACCCTAAGAACGAAGTGCCACAAGAGGCACAGACGTTTCTAAAATTCGACTTTGACGATGAACCAGGACATACAGAAAATTATCCGCAATATCCTAAACGACATTAGGGTGGAGATGGGCGACGAGTTCGACAGGAACTTCGAGCGGCAGGCTTTCTTCAGCGAGGCATGGCAGCGCAGGAAAAGCCCCACACGGCCGGGCGGTTCCATACTGATAGACACCGGCACCCTCCGCCAGAGCATATCCAGCCGAACCACCGAGAACAGCATCACGTTCTTCACCACGCTGCCGTATGCGGCCATACACAACGACGGAGGGGAGATAAAGGTGACTAAGAAGATGAAGCGCTTCTTCTGGGCAAAGTATTACGAGACCTCAGGAGCGTTCGGCCGCAAGAAGAACGGCGAGTGGCGCAACGACAAGCGCACCGTCCAGTTGAGCACTGAGGCCGAATTCTGGAAGTACATGGCGCTGATGAAAGAGGGCAAGAGCATCAAGATACCGCGCAGACGTTTCCTGGGCGTGTCACCCGAAGTGGAAAAGGCCGTCCGAGACATCGTGGAGGAGAACATCACCGAATACTTTAATGTGGAATTTGAAATCAAGCGAAAATGAGAAAAGAACTTTATAACCTCCTTTGCAGGGAACTCGGAGCGATAGCGGAAATAAAGCACATCGACCTGTGGAACCGCAACGTGGAGTTCATCGAGCAGGAAGAAGGGTGGGAGAGACCTGCCGTGTTCGTGGAGTTCGGCCCGATACAGTGGAAACCGATAGTGAACGGAGTGGAATACCGTGCCGAGCCACAGATAACCCTCCACATCGTCACCGACTGGGCAGGCGCTGCCAATGAGGGCAGTCCGTTCAAGGAAGATGCGCTGGAGGTGTTCGACCTGCCCGACAGAATCCACAGGAGGCTTGCCAACCTGGAGGGCGAAACCTTCGGAGAACTTGACCTTGCGCAGAGCATCACCAACCATGACCACGAGGACATCGTGGAGACCATAGAGGTATATCAGTATGTCGCCATAAAACGGCTCTGATTTGCCCCGTATCAAACAGAAAGAGCGTTCCCGGCTGATTGCTTGGAACGCTCTTATTATGTTGTCAGAATTGAATTATAACACCGTCAGGCGGCATCGGTGAACAGCATCATGTCCGTGTAGTGCGAGCTGTAGTTCACGGTGGCGTTGAACTCCACTTTGTGACAGTTTCTGAATGGGTTGCCCACGGTCGGATTCCTGCCCATCCACTCGCAAAGCTCGATGATGGACGACTTGTTGGAAGTGAAGTAAACGAAACGATGCCCGGCAAGAATGGTCAGCACGTCAAGGTAGTCAGAAAGCCTCCAATACATATTATATGTGCCCACATCGGTGGAAAGGTACGGCGGATCAACGAGGAACACCACATTCGGCACATCCTTGTATCGGGCGAATACCTCCTTGTAGTCGCACGACACCACCGTGATGCCCTCCAAGTAGTCCTCGCAAATGGGGTAGTCTGATTTGCGCAAATTATTGTAGAGAGCCTCCTTTTTCATTTCGGGAATGCTCATCTTGTACTTCATGGAGAACATCAGCCCGGACGAAATGGTGATGAAGTCTATGTACCCGACCTCATGCTCCTCCTGCTCCAATCGGGCGAATATGCGGTCGCGCAGTTCACCACGGATGCAGCTGTGCTTGGGTATGCCCTCCGCCTCCACCATTTTGCGCAGGTCAGCCAAAAGGTGGTTGGTCTGCGGAATGTGCTGCAGACGGTTTTGGTAGCCGTCGAAGTCGTTGTATATGACTGTGGCATCCGGCTTCTGGCACTTGGTGATGTGCGACAGCAGACCCGAACCACCGAACAAATCCACGAATACCGTGTCCTCCGGATATTGCTTCAGAACCTTGATGAACTCACGCGCGAACATGCGCTTCTGTCCCACGAAAGGGAGCGGTGCCGATAAATACTGTTTTTTCATGTTTTATACGTTCAGTTCAAATTTCACGTTCTCGTTCCCGTCGAGCAGTTGTATGGTGTGTTCGATGTTGTTCTCGTAGATATGCACATTCGCAAGGTTCAGCGTGATGGACTTCAACGGGAGGTCAATCTGCCGAGCCATAAGGTAGAGATGGTAGATGTCCGCAGGCAAGCCGAGGTTCGCGTCTGAGCTGCGCTGGTAAGCCGACACAACCAGTTCGCCGTTCTCTATCTGGAACTGGACGAGCGACAGGCACGGAGCCTGGTTTGTCTCCGCATCGGTGGAACCAAGGAACAGCACATAATTCTTGCTGTTGCGTTTTTCCCGGTTGATTCTTGCAATGAGTGGCGGCAACTTTTCAAAATAGGTGGGGTAGGAGTTTACGAGAATGGCACCGCAGTAGTCCCACCAGTTGATGCCCACCTCGCGGTACTTCTCCACGTTGCGTTCACCCTGCATGAAAAGCTGCAGCTCATTCCTTAACTTCTTGCGTGCGATGCCGTGCCCCTCGAAGATGTCGAGCAGGTCGGCAGGGGAGAGCACCAGCCTCTCGTTGAGCAGATAGCGTATGCTCCCCTTCTTGTTTTGTTGGCACTTGCCCTCGGCAAGCACTTTCTGTAAAATTTGATGGTATTTGTTCATGACCGTTTTGATTTTGAAAACGGTGCAAAGGTAACACGGCAGCACCTCTCCCTAACCAACAAGCCACCACGTTACACTGCAAGCAGGTTGCAGTCGGTTTTGAAACGGCGTATGAGGTTATAGACCTTGCGCTCGCTGACGGCATACTCCGTGGCGAGCCTTGCCACGATATAGGACACCTTCTCGCCCTGTGCGGAAAGCGTGCGGTATTCATTAAAAAGGTCGATGTACTGCACATCGTCCAGTCTGATTCCTGCCTTTTGGAAGTAAATCAGCAGTTCCCTGTTCAAATTAAGTATCTCTATCAGTTTCATTTTCAGAAAAATTTAGTACTTTTGCATCGTCTCACTTATTCAGCGCAATCGCGCACAACAAAAATAAACCTCTTACTGGCGAACGAGGGTATATGCCCCCGGTCGTGCCGGTAAGAGGTATCGTTGTGTTAATGAGTAAGTGAGACGACTAATTAACAGGCCGGGGGCTTTTTTATTTCCCTCCCCCGAAGGGATTGTTCTTAGTCTCGGTATAACTCCAAATTGAAATTATCCTTGCTCTTCCATCCGTCAGCCAGTGTGTCCTGGATATGCTGCATGGCTTTGGTATAGAAGTCCGTCAGTTCTTCGATGGTGCTGAACGTGTGATAGTATGGCACATCGTCTGTTCCGAACTTGAACGTGACTGGCAATGTCTTGCCATCAGACTGCACAGCCAAGTCGTATGCCACCTTGTAGTTGAACTGGTTCTCGTTAGAGAGCCACACGCTCATGCCGTTCCACACGAAGCCAGAAAGTATGGTCTCGTTCGTGCGGTCGTTGAACCATTCCGACACCATGGTCTTGATGGTATCCTCAGATGGCTTTCCGTTGAACTCAGCCTCCATATAGTCGGCAGATCCATCCTCGTTGTTATGCACGTCCCATCGGACGCGCCATTTTCCTTTGACGGGGTTGGTGCATTCAAGCAGCTTTACCCCTTGTGCTCCGTTTACTCTGTTCATCATGTGAAAATGTACTTTGTTCTACCTTTGCCGAAGGTTTCCGCCTTGATGGTGGTCTCGAATGGGAAGCCGTCAGGCATTTCACTCACTTGCTGGAGAATGTTTTTCATCTCCTCGCTGTTGGTGAAAAATTTCTTTGGCTCGCCGTTCTGCTCGATGGACACGACACAGCGGTCTTCGCCCTGGCTGGTTTTGACTCCGACCTCGAAGTCTTTTACCACGATGGGCAGGTTCACCAACTCGCGGATGCTTACCACCGCACCCGCAAATCGCTTCTTGCCGTCCTCTGGCTTGTAAGCGACATTCAAATCCTTAAATGATTTCATTTTTTTGCCTGTTAATTTATAAAACAAATTTCGGCAGCAAGCGTGCTTGGCCATTCCGTAGAATGACGCAATCAGTTCTCGCCGTCTCTTTCTTGACTTGACTTTGTGTAGTTTCCTTGCATACTTCTTCTTGACGCGCTTGCGCAGTAATGAGTATGATCCGTTGAATGTCACATACCCCAAGAAGTCGATTCCTTGCGCTGATGGGAATACCCTTTCGTTCTTCTTGATTTCAAGGTCAATTTTTTCGACTTGCTCATGTACAATGCCGTGTGCCAGCCAATTTTCCTGCTTGTTGCCACAGAGCACTCTACCGTCATCGCAATAACGGTAGAAATGGCGGATGCCGTATTTGTCCTTCAGATAATGGTCAAGGTACTCGGACAACAAGAGGTTGCCAGAAGCCTGTGAGCTTCGCAACCCGAAGCTGATACCCTCTGGCAGAAGATGAAGAAAATGATCCAGGAGCGACAGCAGGATTTTGTCTTTGAATACTCTGCGGTAGCACCACATGACAAACTCAGGCTTAGTATTGTCATAGAAATGCTTGATGTCGAACTCGTAGCAGTAGCGTGTGCCTTCGGGGTCACGTTCCATGTCCAATTGCATGCACTTGCGGAGATCATGTGTGCCACGCTTCTTGATACTTGCTCCAGTCGTCCTGATAAAACGCTTATGCAGATGTTGGTCCACCACGTTCATCACGGCATACACTGCGATGCGGTCGTACATGGAAATAATCTGCAGGTGTCTTACTTTGCCATTCTCACAGATGATGCGTTCATGATAACTGCCGAGTCGAAAGGAACCGTCGGCAAGTTTTGCAGTCAGTTCTGCAATCACCTCCTCGCGGTGTGCGAGCAGATAGCGTCCTTGACGGCATTTCTTACGCTTCTTCCCACGCAGTACACGGTCAAACGCCTCCGACATATTGCCGTAGGACGTTATCTCTTGCATGATATAGCCTTCTCTGTGCATGGTCTTCTTTTTATATGATGGAAGATAAGGGCCTTCCTTTCCCCGGGCCAAACTTCTTCGAATCGTTACCGACCTACCAAACTCTATTGCCCGACACTTGATGTTTCAGCTTTCCACCTTGAATATATGTGCTTTTGCTGTGGCTCGTTTCCCTCGGCTCCACATTAGGGACACGTCCCCATCGTTGTACGCCGATTAGTTGGATTTCCAGGCGCGAGCCGACATTCGCATTCGCATTCGAGGCATCGTTATTCGCATTCGCATTCGATAACCCGCCATTCGCGTTCGCATTGTTGTACCCGCGATAGACCACACGGCCTATGGGAAACTCTACCAGTTTGCAAAGTTACTCATTCTCTGAGCAAAAGATGAATGAATATTACACAATGAGCCAAAATAACATTGCAATGAAGCCTCCGAGCACTGTGCAAGCCCAGTCAATCCAGTCCCAAGGACAGCCGTGAAGCTTGTCTTTGAGTTCGAGACATGAGGCTGCGATGATGGCAGAATAGATGGCAGCCCATGGCGACAATGCGCACAGACCGGCCAACAAACCGCCGACAAGATGCTTGTAGCGGTTGCTTTTCTTCAGAAATGAGATAATTTTGTTCATATCTTGATGTGTTTTGAAAAATTGTTATTACCTTTGCACCAAAGCATTGAGGGAATGGCCGAACTGCGTAACAAGCTAAGAGGTCGCCTGAGATGCTTTTATTCGTTTATATTGTTGATGGAATAGCAAATGTATTTCACAATAATACGCCCATCGTTTCTTCTGTGCGTTTCTCGCCCGATATTCAACCTTACGCTTTGTCCATCTGCAGTCGTAGCCTTGAAATAGTAGAAGTAATCAAATGGATTGTTGTGTGTAGGGTCGTGTGCTGCTTCATCCAAATATATGGCATTATCAAGCATGATGTCCATGTCTTTTAATTCATCGGCACTCACACGGCGAGTTCTGGCCATTGTATCAGAATACAAATGCTTGTTTCCTTTCTTGTCAAATCCGACTTTTATATTGTTTCCATTCGGTAATTGCTTCTGGACTTTTTTATCAAGCAGTGGAGCCATTTCTTTATCTATATAATGTTTACGTAAGATTGCAGCTTGTGTCTTTTCACGATTGCCAACGCATTCATGAAGAAAACGACAAGCGGCACATAACTCATTGTCCGGCACGAAAGTCAGTTTCAACTTTCCCTTAGCGACATCGCAGTCACGACACCGGCGAATAGTGTAGGGGTTGTAGTCGGGTACGGTCTTGTCTTCCTTTCCTGGATTGAAATGGAAGATACCCTTTGTGTCACGCTGAAGAGCTTCTTCGCCCAATGCCATAGCCTCATTGTGGGGCGTGACAGGATATTTCGACCTGCGAACCTGTACTACGGTACAGCGGCAGTTCCAGCCGTTGGGCGGATAGTACTCCTCCCAGAACGGGTCAGAGGGTGGAAGCGTCACTCCGTTAAGCGCAGCGTGTTCCGGGCGCACCTTGCCATCGCCAGCCGTGCGGTACTGAAGGTTGTATCGGTCGCCGTCCTCCGAGAACCGCTCCCATTTGGCAGCCATCTCCGCAGACGACTGCACGAAGTTGTACTCCGCACGGAGGTAGTTGGAGTTGTAGGTCTTGTCTATCTTTCTAACATCATTCAAAAAGGCTTCGAATGTCTTTCTATTGCCGTTAGAATCCAGCAAGGACGGGAACGCCTCGTTCAACTCATGGAATGTTTTCATGCCGGAGAATATGTAGTCCGACCGCTGGAGCCGCTTGCGCATGGCATCGGACATCCCCACCTTTTTGAAAGTGGAGTCCAGCACACCGGCATGGGCATCGATGAACTTCTGGATTTTCGGCTCTGCCAGCACCTCGATGCGGAATTGCGAACCCTCCAACGAGTAGAGCGTGCGCATCATGCCGTCGAACAGTTCGGAGAGCTGCTTGCGTATCTCCTCCTCACGCTCCTTTGACAGCGACAAAGTCTGCGGCCCATCGCCTAACAGTTGGGCGTAGCGTCGGTGCAGCCCCAGGTAATCACTGGGGCTCAGTCGAAAAAACCGCCGTGAATGTTCTGCTGCCGTTTCTTCTTGTTCTTGTCGTCCGGCTCTTTGTTGCCCTCGTCGTCATCATCGTCACCGCCAGCCTGGAGCATGGGTGTGGCGTTGCGCCGTTCACCCACAGGCATGCTGTACTTTTCCGCAAAGTACATCGGGTCCACCTCGTAGCGGTCGGCAATCATCGTCTCGTATGCCACCTGCTGCTCCGGCGTGTAATCGACAGCATCGTCCCACTCGAAGCGCAGCCCCTTGACAGGGAAACCATGCTTCATCATGCGAGGGATAAGCTGGTTGTTGACGATGTCGCGCAGCATGGTGCAGTCGCTCTCCACCAGGTTCTCGAATACCTCCAAATGTGTTTCCGACTGCGAGAGGCTGCTGCCGTCCTCGATGGTCATAGTCTGCCCGATGATAAGCTTTGACAGTTCCGAGTTGGCGCGATCAATGCGCTTGTCATAGACATTGAAGGCATCGCCCTTGCCACTCTCTACAAATTCAATCTCCGTGTCCTGCCCTGCCACCATGTACTGGCTTGCTCCGGCACCCTTGAGCATCTGTTCAAGTCGTCCAATCTCCTTGGGGTCGCGTGAGGTGGTGCGTGCAATACGCATCGGCATACCGAAAATCTCGCCGAAGGAATCCCAGAATGCCAACATGTTTTTCTTAGGAATGGTCTGCGTGGCAGCCTTCAGATACAGTCCGAGATCGTCAGGCCGTCCAGCTTCTATGAGCCAGTCAGAGAATGGGGCTGAGTGGTAGTCTATGCCCGTAGTCCAGTCCTGCCCGAGCTGTTGAATCACACGGCCGTATTCAGGAATGACATGCTTCCGTGGAATGAGCTTCACATCCGTATAGCAAGGACATCCATCGCCATCGGTGGTGAGGTCGCCAAGTTCGATGAGCGAGTGTCCCCAAAGATTGGCGGCAAGCGCGTATTCGAGCATTTGTTTGAACCAAGCCTGGTCGAAATAGTGGTGTGCCTCCTCGTTCTCATTACCTTTTGCATCGACCAGTTTGAAGGACTTCGCCATGACGAATCCTACACGCTGGCGAACACAGCCCGATAGGTGAAGGTCAATATCCACATCGCGGTATATGTCGTAGAGACGTTGGCGGTTCGGGCTGTCCACATTTATAGCCATCTGCCAGGCGTTACGCCAGTCGGCAATGTCCCTGCGTGTAAGCGCATCGGTGGTGCGTTGCAGTTCGATGACCATCTTCTTTATGCGCTTGCGGTCAGACGACTTCGCAAGGTTGAAGTCCCCGTTTGGCGTGTGCAGTATATTTTGACTGCCACCTCCGAACATACCGCTGAAAAAGTTCTTTATATCCATAGCGTTACCAGTTATGTCGTAATTGTTTCTGTGAACCGAATATGAGCAAGTCGCCAGTCGGTGTGCCGTCCTCGTCGGTGTTGAGCGGCAGGTCGGGGATGATCTTTCCGGCTTGCACGCCTTCCAGCCACTTTATGGCACGCTCGTAGCGCTCCTTGCGTATTTCGCTGCCCATCTTTTGGGGCATAGCGGCAATCATGTGATAGAGCGCAATGTCGGCGGCATACATTACCACCAAACGGTTGCGGTTTTCGCCTTCAGCCGAGAACACCGCTTCCGTGTCGTATTTTGGTCTGAGGTAGCCGGCAATCTCCTCGCAAGCCTCCAGTTCCGCATTGTCGCGTATCTCCTGCGATGCCTGCGACACGACCTTCAGCGCATTTTCGCCTATGACCACTCTGTAGTCCTCTTCCGTGATAAACATAGTAAGCCTCCTTCCTAATGCGTCACATAAATGGCCCGACGCTCGATGTCGGAAACCTTTACCCCCTTACGGAATCGGTGCTTGGCAACCATTTCGCGTATGGTGCGTTTGGGTACGACCTTGAGCGAGCCGTTCATGTAAATCACATAATACTTCATGCCAAGCAACTTTGAGAGTTTGTTGGCTTTCTTGATGGCACGCTTGCACCGCCACCCCCAGATAATGTCCTTTATTACTTGTATCATAATCACCAAATGTTTTTGGCGGTCGGTCTTTTGCCGAACACCGGTTTGAAACTTTCCTGTCTTGTATTGCGCTGGAGAATCCATATAGCGCCTTCGTCAGCGTCGGGCGCATCGTCATGCACACGGCTGCCACGCTCCAACGCCAACGTCTGTTCTATGCCCACCTGCATGTCGGGGTCTTCCTTTTTGCGCTCGTTGTACCAGACAAAGCCACGTTCCCAAAGAGGACTGACCGCCTCGATACGCTGGATTTTGTCTGGCTTCTTTCGCTTGTCTGGCATGATGGGCAGCTGGTAGCCACGCAGCTCCCCTTCCACGGCAAACTCGTCCAAAATCACATCCTGCATGAAGTTCGCTTCCATGAAGAACTGAATAGCCACCGTGTCGCGTGTACGCTCGTAGAGGTCGTATAGCCATCGAACCATCTCGCTGACTGTCGCCTGGCGCACGAAACTGTCTATGAGATGCAGTTCCGAGCCAATCTTTCCCCAAACGCGGCTCGCCTTGTAGTCGTTGGAGGTTGTCGATTTGAACGACGGGTCGGTATAGCACACAATCATGTCGTACTTTTCGAGCTTTGGCAAACGCTTGTATCGAATCCAATCCGCACGGAAGATCGTACCATCCACGATAGGGTTGTGCATCATCTCCTTCTCCCAGGCACGATAGCCCACGAAGTCGCGGTAAGCCTGCGCCTCCTCTTTGGTCCATTTCTCTTTCCATACCGGTTCTCCGTTACGATCGACCGCTACGATTTTAGAAAGGAACACTCCCTTTGTACGTGAGAGATTGTAGAGCACAGAGTTCTTGCTGATGAGGTTGCCCACCATAATGAAGCGTCCACGGCCCACATCAAGCGCACCAAAGAGAGCCTCTTTCACCCAGTCGGTGAGGTCGTGTACGAGTTTGTCGTTCTTGCAAAGCTGATCGTCGTCAAGGTCATCAATGACGATGTAGTCAGGACGGGATTCACGGTCACGCAGACCACGAGGCGACTGTCCACGACCGCAGGCAAGGAACTTCACACCGCTCTTTGTCTTGAACTCGCCCTCCTGCCATCCGCCGTCGTTCTTCTGCTGTCCGAAGTCGGCAATGAGACGCTGGTTGTATTCCAGTTCCGCTTGAATATCTCCAAGCAGTCGGTCGGCATTGTCCTCCGACTTTCCGACAACCACCATAAAGTTGATAAGCCGCTTCGGTTGGAACATCAACCAGAGCGGCGTGAATACATCAAGGTGGGTCGATTTGGCGTGACCGCGTGGCCACATGAATACAGCCTTCAAGTCGGGCGTGTTTCGGACCTTGCGTGCAGCTTCGTTGTGGAACGGAGCGTTGTGAATGGTGCGTATGACCTCACCGGTCGTCTTGTCACGCAATTGCAGGAAGTGTGGAAAGTAATACTCGCAGAACGCTGCGTAGTTGTTGAGCAAGCGTTTGATACGCATGTCCCTTTCTACTGGCGTTTCGCTTTTCAGGAGTGACGTGTCCGTAATGGCTTGCACTTGCCGGCATCGCTCTTTCCACTCCTCGTATGCCTTTTTCTTTTCTGCTGCTGTTGCCATAGGCTGCCTCCACTATTTTATGCCCATCTGCTCTGTGATGTACATGTCCTGGTACTTGTTGATTACACGCATCAGTTCGGGAGTCACCTCTGGGTCTGTCTGCGAGCGGTACTCCAGCCACTTGGAGAACGCCATGAACACCTCAATGGCATCCACCACATTAGCCTTCTTGTCGAGCTTCTCGATGACCGACGAGAGTTTAGCCAACTTGTCGCCGAGTCCAGCTATTAGTGCAGGATCGTTGGAGTCGTTCACCTGCGTAATGAGTGTGTCGATGGTGAGCAACAGTTTGTTCACCAGTTCGGGGCGTGTGATGTTCTTGGCGGCACGAGCCTCTTTCCACCCCTCGGCTGAGCACCATTTGGATATGGTGACGCGCGACACGTCCACCTTCTCCGCAATCTCCTGCTGCTCCATGCCTGAAAGATAGAGCGTGCGTGCCAGCGATTTCTTTTTTTCAATATCTGCCTTTGTCATGTTGATAAGGTTTTTGTTCACATCAGGGCATACCACGCCCCGATTCCTTATGCAAAAGTGCCACGATTTCGGTGGCTCTCCAAAAAAGTGTGCAATGGTTTCATAGAAGTGTGCAACCATTGCACACTTTTTTGGCGGACAGACAATTACCTCGTAATATTGCACTGCGAATCGGGCAATGCAGCCCAGAAAACGACAATGATATGAGTAAAGGAAAACGCGTAAGAATAACCAACGACAGCCTGAACAGCTACGGCACAAGAGTGCTGACAGCTGGCATGAACGTGGAGCAGTATCAGCGCAACCCCGTCCTGCTGTATATGCACGAGCGTGGTAATGTGATAGGCTATGTGAAAGACCTGAAGGTGGAGGATGGAGAAGTGACCGGCGAATTGATGTTTGACGAAGCATCCGAACTATCCACACGCTGTAAGAAGCAGTATGAGTTCGGCAGTCTGAAGATGGTGAGCGCAGGGCTTGACATTCTGGAGACAAGCGAGGACCCTGAACTTTTGGTACAGGGACAGACCAGCCCTACTGTCACCAAGAGCAAACTGTTTGAGGTTAGCTTGGTGGACATTGGAGCCAATGATGATGCTATCGTGCTGCAGAAGGACGGCAAGAAGATTACTCTCGGCAAGGACAGCGAGTGTCCCTTGCCAATGTTGAACAATAATAATCAAAAACAAATGGAACAGAAACAGTATGCCCTGCATTTGGGCTTGCCGGAAACGGCGACTGATGCGGAGATCACCGCCAAGCTCAGCGAGCTGAATGCCGCTAAGCAAGAGAACGAGAGACTCCTGAAGGAGAAGGAGACCCTTACGCTTGCCAGTATCACTGCCGTTGTGGAGAAAGCAGTCGGCGAGAAGCGTATCGCCACAGACAAGAAAGACGAGTTCATCAACCTCGGCAAGGAAATTGGCCAGGAGAAGTTGGAGCGCATCATCTCTGCCATGTCGCCACAGATGAAGCTCAGTGCCGTTATCGGCCACCAGGGTGGAGCTTCAACCCAGCAGCCTGCCACATACAAGAAACTGAGCGATGTGCCGTCTGCTGAACTCCTTACACTCCGCAAAGAGCAGCCCGAGGAGTATAAGCGACTCTACAAGGAGGAGTACGGCATGGAGTGTGAACTTTAGTACAAACCAATAATACAAAAAGAATGAAAACAATTTTGACCATGATTACGGCTTTGCTGTTCAATGCGTTTACAGGAGCCGTGTTCGGTATGACTTTGGGTGTGTCGCCCGTGGCAGGTGCAGTAGGTGCCAATGCCATCGCATTAGCCGTGAGCGGTGCAATGCCAGTTGGCGTGGCACGCGAGGGCGTGCTGAAGGAGATTTGGACTGGAGAGTTGGTTAAGTCCTTGCGTGAGTTTCTCGCAGGGACTTGGCTTGATGGAATCCCCGACAGTTCAAGCATCGTTGACAATGATGTTATTCACTTGGTGGAGGTTGGCGTTGACCCTGACGTGCTTGTCAACAACACCACTTACCCAATCCCCTTGCAGGCACTTGACGACAAGGACATCGCCATTCAGCTTGACAAGTTCCAGACCAAGGTGACCCCAATCACCGATGATGAGTTGTACGCCATCAGCTACGACAAGATTGCCCGAGTGAAGGAGAGTCATTCAAACGCCATCAACGATGCTAAGTTCGCCAAGGCTGCACATGCGCTCTGCGCTCAGAAGAATACAGCCAAGACCCCAGTGCTGACCACTACCGGCGAACGTGATGCTGCTACAGGTCGTCTCAAGCTGACCGTCAAGGATGTGCTTGCGATGAAGGCAGCCCTCGACAAGTTGGGCGTTCCGACCACCAACCGTCGCCTCGTATTGTGTACCGACCATGTGAACGACCTCTTGGAGACCGATCAGCGTTTTAAGGAGCAGTACAACATCGACCGCAACACCGGCAAGGTGGGTAAGCTCTACGGCTTTGACATTTATGAATTTGCCAATACCCCTTATTACACATCCAATGGAGTGAAGAAGGCTGTCGGCGACAAGGGAGATACCGCAGGTGATTTCCACTGCTCATTTGCATTCTATACACAGCGTGTGTTCAAGGCTACTGGCTCCACCAAGATGTACTGGAGCGCTGCCGAGAACGACCCTGAGTACCAGCGCAACAAGGTGAACTTCCGCCACTACTTCATCTGCATGTTCAAGAAGGCAGACGCAGGTGTTGTAATGACCAGCGGATATAAAGCTGAAGCGTAATGGCGAGAATGGAGTATTTAGTCCTACACTGCACAGCCACCCCTGAAGGCCGTGAGGTAACCTCTAAGGAGATACGCCACTGGCACACTGACCCAGTAAGCAAGGGTGGGCGTGGCTGGAAGCAGGTAGGCTATACCGACCTGATACACTTGGACGGCAAGGTGGAACGCCTTGTCGATAACAACGAAGATGCGGAGGTCGATCCGTGGGAAGTAACCAATGGTGCGAAAGGCTACAACAGCGTGAGCCGACACATCGTGTATGCCGGGGGCTTGGCCAAGGACGGCAAGACCGCCAAGGACACGCGCACGGCAGCGCAGCTGAAGGCAATGACCGACTATGTGCAGAACTTCCACGAGCGTTTTCCGCAAATCAAAATCGTGGGACACCGCGACCTTCCGGGCGTGAACAAAGCCTGTCCGAGTTTTGATGTCGCCAAGTGGCTCAAGTCAATAGGCATTTATCAATAACAAAAATATGGATGGCATGAATATCAGCGAAGTCCTGAACGTCCTCCTCGGCGGAGGTCTGGTGGCCACCATCGTAGCGATATGCACGCTGCGGGCTACCATAAGGAAAGCGAAAGCGGAATCGATGAAGGCGGAAGCCGATGCCGAGACGGTGCGTATGGACAACGCCGAGCATGCCACCCGTATCTTGGTAGAGAACATAGTGAAACCATTGAAGGAAGAGCTCAATGAAACAAGAAGATACCTCGAAGCGTCAAAGCGCGAGATGGCGCGTCTGCGCAAGGCTATCGACACAGCTAACAGTTGCAAGCATCATGATGACTGCCCTGTTCTTGTCGGGCTGCGCGACAAGCCGAAAGGCGAGCGTGGCCACGGAGGAAAGCGTGAGACAAGTATCCGCGGACACCCTCCGGAGCGAGGTGCGTCAGACGTGGACGGAGACAGTACCGCAGGAGGAGGCCAAACTGGAGATACCCCTGGCGGAACTGACTAACCTGCCCGAAAAGGCAGAGTACCGCGCCAAGAACGGCAGAGCCAGCGCGACCGTGCAGAACAAAGGTGGCATCATCGTGGTGTATGCCACTTGCGACAGTCTGCAACGCCAGTGCGAGTACTATGAGCGCCAGATGGCGAGCTACAAGAAAGCATTGGAGCAGCAGAAGAATGAAGCCAGAACGGAAAAAGAACGCAGTTCAAATCCGTGGAAGATGCTTCTCATCGCCTTTATTGTCGGAGTGGCGACCGGCACAGTATTAACAATCATAACAAGAAAAATATGGCAGAAAGTAAGAAATTCATGTACGGCATCGGTGTCGTAAAGTTTGGTGACAAGACAGTCGGCTATATAGAGAAGGGCAGCTGGGACTGGGGTGGAGCCAAGCCCGAGAAAGTGGATGTGGAAGCCGAGCAGGTGCCCGGTGCCCCCGTGCTGACTCTTGTCACGAAGAACGGCACGATAGCCCCCACGTTCAACCTCATACAGCTGGACTACGAGAACCTCCAACTCGCCCTTGGTGGAACGCTTGTCGGCACGCAAGGAGCCTATACCGGTTGGAAAGCCCCGACCGACCTTGTGGAACTCCGTGACAAGTGTGAGATTCAGCTGAAGAGCGGTCAGACCGTGACGATACCGAGTGCCACCCTTATGGCCAACCTTGGTGGCAAGCTCACCCTGACCGAAGTCTCCAAGATAGAGTGTCAGTTGACGGTGAACGCGCCAGACGACGGCAGTGCTCCCTATGATGTGGCCGACACTAAACCAGGGGAGTAGCGTATGAACCGAGCACTCGAAAAAGAAGCGGCGGAGGCACTCCTTGACAGGGGTGTCTCCGTGCCGTTTAAGGACATACGACTGCCGTTCCGCAAGAAACCGCTGAAGGTGCGCGTCACCATGAAACGCCCCACGTTGGCAGGGCAGATAGAAATCGGCCGGCAGTACCTGGAGATGGACATAACGGCAGAAGAGGTGCGGACTATGCCTAAGCTGGGGCAGATGCGTTTCATTGCCAAACACGGCAAATGCCTGTCGCGCATTATCGCCTACACCGTGTGCAGGGGATATATATCCCGCCATCTGCTTGTGGGGCTGACCGCATGGCTCGTGCGCAACTTTGTGGCGTACCGGTACCAGGTGGCCGCCACCGAGCAGTTCGAGCGGCTGATGGGCACAGACCCTTTTATGAGTATTATCAGATCCGCGGAACGGACGAACCCGATGAAGCTGAGACTGAGCCAAGGAAAGAAGGGGAGTTAAGGACCGAGTATGAAGGTTCCCATAGCCCTTTCGGATTCGTGTGGCAGATAGCCAGCGCCACAGGCTGGAGCGTGGACTACATACTCCACGGCGTGAACTACCAGACCCTCATCATGATGCTGTGCGATGCCCCACGTTACATCAAGAAGAAAGCAGGCAGACCCGACAGCGGCAAGACCGCCGAGGAGGAAGCCGAAGACATAGCAGGATTTTTCCAAAGTAAACTGAATTGAAAGCATGAGCAAGCCCGTAGAGATAGAGTTCCTGATGAAGGACAAACTGAGTGACGGTATCGACAATGCCAACGCGCATATCGACACCCTCATCTATAATGCCAAGAAAGCGGCCGAGCTGGTGAACGCCAAGATAGCCGAGCAGCACAAGGTCATTGACGGCGTGGCCGCAGACCTCAGCCGTATGGAGAGGCAGCTTGCAGGCATGAAACCAGGTACCGCCCAGAAGGAACTCGCCGCCGATGTCATGGCTTGCCGTAAGGTGCTGGACGAGGAGCGGAACACCCTCGTCTATCTGGAGAAACAACACCGCCAGGCGGAAAAGGCTGTGTCCGACTTAGAGAAGGAGCATGGCAAGCTCTCCGAGTCCAGCACCACGGCGGCTGTGGCGCAGAAGACCCTTGCCGAGCGTATCGCCGAGAGCAAGGACTTGGTGAAGTACACCACGTCCTGTATCAAGGAGCTGGAGAAAGCCTACAAGAACGCAGCCCCCGGTAACGCCCAGTCCGCAGCCCTTGCCGAACTCAACGCCGCCAAGAAAGCGTTGGAGGAAGAGAAGCTGATACTCGCCAGCCTCACACGCGAGCAGGAGGAAAACCGGGAGAGCAACAAGCGTCTGGCCATGCAGTTGCGCGAGTTGCAGAACGCGATGGCCAAGATGCGTCTGGAAGGGAAGCAGGACACGGAAGAGTACCGCGAGATGGCGGAGAAGGCAGCCCTGCTGTCCGATACCATCGCCGACCTCCATACCCAGACCAAGATACTCTCCAACGATGATGCCAACCTGCAGGGCTTCATGTCCGGCATCAGCGGTCTGTCCGGCATGTTCACCGCCGCCACCGGTGCCGTGTCCCTGTTCGCCTCCGAAAACGAGAACCTTGCCAAGATACAGGCGAGGGTGCAGTCCGTCATGGCCGTCACGATGGGTCTGCAGCAGGTGTTCAACACCCTGAACAAAGACTCCGCATTCCGACTGGTGACGGTGGTGAAGATGAAGAACCTGCTGACGGCGGCCAACACAAGGCTGGCGGCAGCCCTCGGCATCTCCACCGCAGCGGCGTCTGCGCTCATGGCGACCCTCACGTTGGGTCTGTCCGCCGTCATCACCGGCCTGATAGTCCTGTTCAACAAATACAGCGATGCGCAGGAGGAGGCACGGCAGAAGGCGCAGGAGCTCATCGAGGTGGAGAGCGAGGGCAGGGCGCAGATGATAAAGACCCGTTTCGAGATAGACAACACCATTCGCGAGCTGAAGGAGTTCACCGGCAGCAAGGAGGAGGAAAAGAAGAAGACCGAGGAACTGAACCGCAAGTACGGCGAGGCTTTCGGCTACTATGACACCGTTGCTGAGTGGTACGATGTCCTCACGCAGAAAGCGGCCGACTATATCCAGATGCTCTTCCTGCAGGCCAAGGCACAGGCACTGGTCAACAAGGCCGTGGAAGCCGACGACAAGGTGAACAAGCTGAAGGCGACCGATGCAGATGATGTCGATGGCTCCATGGGGTGGTTCAAGAAGTCTCTCCTCTATTTTGCGCAAGGAGAGTCCAACGGCCAGATAGACGCGTCGGCCATCATCAAGGAAGAGAATGAGAAGAACAAGGAGCAGGCCATCGCCGATGCCGAGAAACTCCGTGACGACCTGCTCAAACAGGCGGAGGACCTGACAAAGGAAATGGGCGAGATAGGCAAGAACAGCAATATAGGCGGCCATTCCAAGCCCGAACACAAGCCGATTGGTGGCAACGGAGACAAGGACCGGCAGAAAGAACTGGAGCGCGAGAAGGCGGCCGAGCAAAAGCGGGCCGAGGAACTTGCGCGGCTCCGTCAGGAGAACGAGCAGGAAAGCATCGACCAGATGGCTGAGGGCAGTGCCAAGCGAATCCGGCAGATAAAGTTCAACTACCAGAAAGAGGAATCCGAGATAAAGGCGCAGGAGGCCAAGTGGCGCGATGCGCAGGGTGGAAATCTCACGGAGGAGCAGGGTGAAGCCCTTGCGGAACGGCTTCGTCTGGCACAGGAGGAACAGCGCAAGGGTCTGGAGGAAATCGACAAGGAATCCCTGAAGAACGAGCTCCAGGCCATGGTGGACTACCTGCGCGAGTATGGTACGCTCCAGGAGCAGAAATACGCCATCGCCAAGGAATACGCCGAGAAGATACGCGAGGTGAACGAGGGCGACGGCACGGCGGAGGAAAAGCGGTGGCAAGTCCGCAAGCTCGAAAAGGAGCGTGATGCTGCCGTCAGTCAGACCAATGCCCAGAACCTCGCCTTGAACATAGACTGGAGCACCACTTTCGAGGGTGTCGGCAACGTGCTCAAAGACGTTGCGAAAGAGACACTCGCCAAGATAGAGGAGTACATGCAGACCTCCGAGTTCAAGAAACTCTCGGCGGAAAACAAGAAAGTATATACCGACCTGCAGGCGAAACTGAAGGACGAGACCGGTGGCAACAGCACCAGTGCCTTCAACTTCAAGATATGGGACACGATTGCCAAGAACGTGAAAGCCTATCAGGACAGCGTGCGCACGCTCCGCGAGAAAACCGACGCCCACACGCAGGCCGTGACCGATTTGGAACAGGCGCAGCAAGACCTTGCCGATGCCACCGACGATGCCTCAAAGGAAATCGCACAGAAAGCGGTGGACATAGCGCAGGGCAAGGTCGATGCGACGGCAGCATCACAGAACGAGGCGCAGGAGGCCAGCGACAAGGCACGGAAAACCCTCACCGACAACACCAACGCGGCGGCGCAGGGCATCAAGAACTTCACCAGCTACCTGAACGAGATGTCGGACGGCTCACTGTACGGCTTTGCCAACGGCATCACCAAACTTATCACCTCGCTTTCCAAAGGCTCTGACGGCATCGGCAAGTCGTTGGGCGAGCTGGGCGGAAAGGTGGGCGGCATCGTCGGTGCCATACTCCAAATACTCGACGCGTTGGGCGATGACCCGAAAGGCTTTATCAACGACCTGCTTGACAAGGTGGCCGACACGATAAACAAGGTGGTGGAGGAACTTCCCGAAATCATCATCGATGTCATCAAGGACGTGGGCAACATCGTGCAGGGGCTGCTCAGCGGCATTGCCGGGTGGTTCGGCATAGACGACCTCTTCGGTCTGAACGGCAACGAGAAAGAGGTGAAGAAGACCATAGAGAATCTGACCGAGCGCACGGAACTCCTGCAGAACGCCATCGAGGACCTGACCGATGTGATGGAGAAAAGCTACGGTCAGAAAGCCACCGATGCCTACGAGCAGGCCAAGCGCAACCAGGAGGAGACCAACGCCAACTACCTGGGCATCGCGCAGGCACAGGCAGGCTACTGGAAGCACCATCACAGCTGGAACTACTACTGGAACGGCTTTTCAGATGATCAGACGGCATGGATAAGGCAGAACGTGAAGGAGAACTTCGACGGCAGCATCTGGAGCCTTACACCGGAGGAGATGAAGAAACTCCTCTCCAATGTGGATATAGCCGAGTATATCAAGAACACCGGCAAGGGCGGTTATGGAAATGATGTGCTGGACAAGCTGCAGGACTACGCGGACCAGGCAGGAAAGATAGAGGAACTGACCGACAGCTGGCGCGAGACCATCACCCAGATAAGTTTCGACAGCATGAAGGACAGCTTCATCTCCAACCTGATGGACATGAAGAAAACCTCCAAGGACTTTGCCGAGGACTTCGCCACGGACATGCAGAAAGCCCTGCTGAGCTATTCCATGGAAGACCTCATCAACGGTGAGCTGAAGCAGTTGTACGATGACTGGGCACAGCTTATCTCCGACAAGAACGGCGAGCTGACGGAAAAGGACATCGAGGACTTCAATCGCCGCTATGACGAGATAGTGGCGGAAGGGCTGAAACGCAGGGACGAGTGGGCGAAGGTCACCGGCTACGAGGACACGGGCGGTACCAGCCAGAGCGCGAAGTCCGGAGGCTTTACCGCCATGACGCAGGACCAGGGCACGAAACTGGAGGGCATGTTCACCAGCGGACTGCAGCACTGGTCAAGCATGGACGAGCGTCTGGAGACCGTGGCCGACCGCATGAACCTTGCCGAGAGCCACCTTGCCCGGATTGCCGAGAACACTGGCACGAGCGCGGGGCATCTTGGCGAGATAAAGGAGGACATCAGAAAAATAGTAAGGGACGGACTAAAAGTAAAATGACATGGACAAGATACTTGGAGGGCTGGTGCTGGTGAACGGCACCGACATCTGGAAAGAATACGGCGTGTTCCTCGTCGAGGACAAACGTGGCGGCATGGATAACCTCACCGCCATACTCACACCGAGCAAGACGAAGAAGGACACCGCCGTGAACATACGCGAGGAGCAGGGCGAGAAATACTCCGCCACGCTTACACCGAGAAACGAGCCGAGGGACATCACGCTCAACTTCGCCCTGTATGACAAGACACAGGCGGGTTGGCTGCGGAAATACTTCTCGTTCATCAATTTCCTGAAACAGGGCAAGGGCGGCTGGCTGGACATCGTATTCACGCAGCTTGACCTTACCCTGCATGTGAAATACAGCGAGAGCCCCAAGTTCACACCGCTCACCTACCTGTGGAAGGAGGGTGTGAACGCCGGCAAGTTCAAGGTGAAGTTCCGCGAGCCTGTCCCCATCATCTAATGACATTCAAACAGCATTCCTATATGGTTCTGACGATATACGACAAATACGGCACCGCCCGGACGGACATCTCGCCCGGTGACGGCAGCACCCAGCAGAAGGAGGTTCAGGGCGACAACGTGCTGACGCTCTCCTTCACCCATTACGAGCACATACCCCTCGATGTGAACGACTATGTGGACTTTGAGGGCGAGCGCTACTGGCTCACCGAGAAATACGCCCCTGCCCAGAAGAGCGATGGCGAGTGGTCGTATGACGTGAAATTTTACGGCATCGAGAGCCTGATAAAGCGTTTCCTCGTGCTGGAGACCACAGACAACAATGCCGAGCCCGTGTTCACCCTCACCGCCACTCCGAGAGAGCATGCGGCGATGGTGGTGAAGTGCATCAACAACGGCATGGGGCACACCACCGACTGGAAGGTGGGGCAGGTGGACGGCACCGACCTCATTGTCATCGACTACGAGGGCAAGTACTGCGACGAGGCGCTGAAGGAGATAGCCGAGAAAGTGGGCGGCAGTGCCGAGTGGTGGGTGGAAGGGCAGACCGTGAACATCTGCAGATGCGAGCACGGCGAGGAAATAATATTGGGGTACGGCAACGGACTGACGAGCCTGGAGCGTGACACTGACAACACCAACAAGTTCTACACGCGCCTGTTCCCGATAGGCAGCACCCGCAACATCGATGCGGAGAAATACGGCCACAGCCGTCTGATGCTGCCCGGCGGCCGCCAGTATGTGGAACTGCACACCGACGAGTACGGTATATATGACCACTACGAGAAAGACGCGTTCAGCGGCATCTATCCAAGACGCACCGGTGAGGTGAGCAGTGTGCGCAGCGAGAATGTCAAGGACGATGACGGCAACGCGTTCACTATCTACTACTTCAGGGACGACACGCTGAACTTCGATCCCAACGACTATGAACTGGCAGGCGAGACCAAGCGCGTCTCGTTCCAGGACGGTGATCTTGCCGGGCTCGGTACCGATGACGACCACTATTTCGAGGTGAACTTCGATAGCAAGACACGCGAGTTCGAGATAATCACCATCTGGCCGTATGACGACGACACCCAGTTGCCCGGAGGAAAGCTCGTGCCCAAAGTGGGCGACCACTATATCCTGTGGAACGTGCGCATGCCCGACGAGTACTACCCGATAGCGGAGGAGGAGTTCTTGAATGCGGTGGAGAAGTACAATGCCGAGCACTGGAAGGACATCAGCGTCTATAAGGCTCCGACCGACCATGTGTGGGTGGAGGAGAACAATGCCGTGCTCCATGTCGGCAGGCGTGTCCGGCTTGTGAGCGACAAGTATTTCCCAGAGAACGGCTACCGGCAGAGCCGTATCACCAAGATAACGCGCAAGGCGAACCTGCCAAGCCAGATGGACCTTGAAATCAGCGACGCCCTGCAGACAGGCGCGCTTGACAAGGTGAACGACAGCATCGGAGAGCTGAAGAACTATACTAAGTCCAGGACAGAGGGCGTGGCCCTGCCCGACATCATACGCTCGTGGGACGACACGCAGCCGACCGACAACAACATTTTCTCCGCAAGACGGAGCCAGCAGGAGTTCATCAGCAAGAAACGCAACGATCGTGCGAAGAAGAAAATCACTTTCGAGGAAGGCATCGGTATCGGACTGGAAGAGAATGGGCGCATCGATGGCAAGGGCAATGCCGAATTGCTCACCCTTGTGGTGCGCGAACTGTTGCGCAGTGCCAACTATGGCGGCAGTGGCATGACAGGCAACGGCTGGCAAATCGGCCTTGACGAGGACCTGCTGTCGCACCTGATAGTTGACAAGATAACCGTGAGGCGCGTGATGAATGTCTTTGAACTGCTGATAAACAAGGTGCGCAGCGTGGGCGGACAGATTTGCGTCAGCGCGGCCAACGGCAAGATAAAGACGGTGCGGGAGCAGGGCGACTACTGGCACATCACCTTCGAGCAGGAGACCACCTTCGTGGCGCACGACCTGATGCGCTGCCAGGTGTTCACCGGCACGTCGCAGAAAGCCTACTGGGTGGAAGTGGCCGGCATCGCGAATGGTGGCATACTTGTGGAGAAATCCGAGTTTGAGACCGCACAGCCCGAAGAGGGCGATGAGTGCGTGCTTATGGGCAACACCGAGACGGCGAACCGCCAGAACCTCGTCCTCATATCCGCCTCGGAGGACGGACACCCGAGAGTGGATGTGCTGGACGGAGTAAGCGCCAAGAATTTTGACCACGCCCTGCGTGCAAGGCTCGGCAACCTTGACGACATCAAGGACGACCGTTTCCCTTTGGATAACCAACCGAAGGGAAATGGCCTGTATGCCGACAACGTGTATCTGCGCGGCACGTTCCTGCTCTCCACCGGCGAGGACATCAAGACCAAGCTGGAGATAACGGAGGGCAAGGTACAGAGCGCCATCGACAGTGTGCGCAACGACTTCCTGAGCGAGAAAGGCTACCTGAACAACCCCACGTTCACATCGGGTTTGGAGAAATGGAACTCCGAGAACGAGACCGTGTTCTTCCTTGTCGGCAACAAGTGGATATGGGCCAACAGCAATGTGCTCTCCAAGAAAGGCGACGGCGCAAGCGTGGTCACCGACATGGGGCGTACGGTGGTACGCATACGCAACAAGTACATACTGCAGAAACACGGCAACCTGCGCTATGTGCCCACGTTCCCGACCAATGACGAGGGGCAGAAAGAGGCTCTGCCTGTGTATCTGACATTCTTCTACCGCTGTGCCAAGGCCGGCACGCTGAAGGTTCGCTTCGAGAATGTGGATAAGACAGGCTTTGCCAACTTCAACAGCATGGAGATAAGAGAGGAAATCGCGGAGACCGAAGGCTATGTGCAATATACCGGAAACGGCCTGTGGAACGGTACGGGCGACTTCCGTCTGGAGTTTGACGGAGACATCTACATGTACATGCTGGTGCTCAGCACCGACAAGTACGAGGCGCTGACGCACCGCTACCGCACATTGTTCGAGCAGAGCGAGCGGCTTGTGAAAATCTCCGCTGCCGTGTTCGACAAGGACGAGAACATGCTGGAGGAGACAGGGCTTATCACCACTTCCAAGGTGTCGGGTCTGTACGCCATCGACGGGGACGGTAATCTGAAATCATTTGTCGGAGCGGGTCAGGACGGTGTGAAGATAAAGGCCGCCAACATACAATTGGAGGGAATCGTCACGGCCAACGGCAACTTCAAGATATTGGAGGACGGCAGCATCGTCACGCAGAATGCGACGATATACGGCAAGGTGTTCGTCGAGGACGGCGGAAAAGTGGGCGGCTTTGATATTCAGAACGCCTGCATGAAATGGAGCGACAGCCTGGCTGAGATAAGGCTTGGCTATGACGATACCTGGAGCAAGAAAACCTGCGTGTATATCAAGGCGGACATGTTCAGCAACGCCATCGCCGGGCTTGCCCCGATGGGCGGCAGTGGAATTTACGGAAGTTGCAGGAGCACCCCCACATTCCCGAACAGCAATACCATGTGCGCGGGGTATTTTGACGGTGACATACTTGTCAACGCAGGCGATATAATTGTAACGGGCGGTACTATCCAGGCGGACAGAATGTGGCCACAGAACGGCTGGTCTGGAAGATTCAAGGGTAAAACTGTGACGGTAGAGAACGGAATAATAACTAATGTATCATAATATGAAGATAGATTTTCAGCATTTCAATGTTTACATGGCAGTGAATCACAAATCTGCACGGACAATGGATGTACGCGAGTCTTTCGCGGACATGATATACAACAACGTGAACGGCATCAAGGCGCACTCCCTCGCCATGAAGATATACGGGAGTGAGGGCGAGGCGGACTACACTGATGACGAGGTGAAACTTGTGCGCATTGTCGCCGAGCGTCTTTGCGTGCCCGGCTTCATAGACGGACTGAACGAGCAGTTGGATAATAACCCTAACAACGAATGATATGACAGACGAGGAGAAGAAAACAGTCGTTCAGGAAGTCCTGAACCAGATAAAGACCGACAGTCAGAGCGTGGACGAGCTGGAAACCGTCACCTCGCTTGACAGCGTGAACTCACTGCCGGCCATGCAAGGGGAGAAAGTGGTCCGCGTGCCTGTGTCCCTGCTTGCGAAACCTGCGGAGGAAGCGGCCAAGACCGCGAACACGGCGGCTGCTACGGCGAACGCATCATCGAAAGCGGCAGGGACAGCAGCACAGCAGGCCAAAGATGCTGCAGGTGTGGCTTCCAGTGCGGCACTCACGGCCAACAATTCGGCCATGCTTGCCGATGACGCCACGGCAAAACTGAATGATGCCATCGCAGCGGCCAACACCCACCCGGTGGTGCTGGTGAACAGCCTTATCGGTGATGCCGACCGCATATTCAGTGACTGGTCTGAAGCGTTGGAGACCATTGCCGGCAACGAGATCACCGGTGGGGAGAAAGTGTTCACTACTGGCTGCGTGATGATATTCAGAAGTGCGGACGGCTGGGAGTCCTGGCAGTTCACCGGTGACCCCGACAACGACCTCCATGATGCGGAGAAATGGCAGGAATATGCCACTGGCGGCAGTGGCGGAAACACCTACAACGTGACAGAGGAAATTCCGCTTGAGAGCGGTTACTATACATTGGCGACCGCCATCGTTGCCGTAGAGGAGAAGAAACGCGCCAAGGGACGCTGCATCACCTACGAGACGGCACAGGGCAAGTGGGAGACCAAACAGTTCATCGGCACGAGCATTGACAGCTGGGAACAGGTGGCGAGCTGGGAGGACTTCGGCGGTGCGGGCAACGTGAAGAGCATTTCTGTAAACGGAAAGAAACAGACGCTTGACAGCGCGGGCAACGTGAACCTCACCATCAACGAGACAGAGGTGGACGAGAGCCTGAACACGAACTCCACCAATCCGGTGCAGAACGCGGCCGTGGCCGCCAAACTTGCAGAGGTCGAAGCCAACACCATATTCGGCGGCAGTGCCGAACTGAGCGATGACGAGAGCACCGTGCGTGTGACGCTGACCAACAAGAGTGGTGCGGAGGTCGTAGGTCTGGACATACCGGCAGGAAAAGGCGGTGGTGGCGGAGAAACCTCCACCACCAAAATCGTGTTGACGGCAGAAACAGACAAGTCCGTCATCAAGGAAGGCGACAAGGCCACACTCACATGGTTCTACGACCACCAGTACAGCAGCGGTGACGAGAAGGGGACATCGACGGGGCAGAAAGCCACGGTGAAGATACAGATGAAACGCGGCGCGACGCTGATGTATTCCGATACGCAGCAGGACGTGAGCAAGGGCACCTATACGCTGGACCTGACGAAATACCTCCTTTTGGGCACGACTGACATCTATGTGAAGGCCACCACCACCGACCCGACCACAGGCAAGACGCAGACCAAGCAGAGCTATGTAAGCGTGAAGGCGGTGACGCTTGCACTGACGAGCGGTTTCAATATTGCCGAGTGCATTGCAAAGGGTGGTTATGGCGTGAGCGAGAATGTGGGCATACCCTATGCCGTAAGCGGAAGCGGTACAAAGACCGTCACCCTCTATGTGGACGGCATACAGAAAGATTCCGTTTCTGTCACGAGGAGCGGTACGACCAACGGTAGTTTTACGCTCTCCATGTCCGGACTTGCTGTCGGCAGGCATACCGTGCAGATGGTGGCCGAGATGAAGGCAAGCGAGGAACTGACACTGAAGAGCGAGAGCATCTATTTCGATATATTGAAGACCGGCAGCAGCGCTCCATATATAGGAACCAAGATAACCTTCAAGGACGGACGCGTCTTTACGGCAGACCATCTCACCCCGACTATCGACACAGGCCAGTATGAGCAGGTGTTGTTCGACTTCGTGGCGTATGACCCGACAGCGACCCCTGCAAGCATGAGCGTGTGGAGGGACGGCATAAGGACACAGACGGTGAGCGTGCCGAGAACGGTGCAGACCTACACGAACCGTTTCCTGGAGAAAGGCGCGGTTGCGATGGTGCTGAAGTGCGGCACGACCGAATACAAGTTCAATGTGAACGTGACGGAGAGCGGCATCGACCTTGGCGAGGCGACATCGGGACTGGTGCTGAAGCTGACGGCAGCGGGCAGGAGCAATGCGGAGAGCAGTCCTGCGGAATGGCGTTATAACGACGTTCAAACGGCGTTTGAAGGCTTTGACTGGCAGAGCAACGGCTGGACGGGTGACGCGCTGAAACTGACGAACGGCGCGAACATCGAGATAGGCTGCAAACCATTCGGCAACGATGCTACGACCACTGGTGCGACTTACGAGATGGAACTGACCTGCACCAATGTGACCGACCGCCAGGGCACGGTGGTGGACTGTATGGCCGGCAATGTCGGTTTCAGACTGACCACGCAGGAGGCGCTGATGCGCACGGGCGCAGGCTCGGAAGTGGGCACGAAGTTCGCGAGCGGCATGACACTGAAGATAGCCTTCGTGGTCCAGGAGAAGAAGGGCAACCGGCTGATGGAACTGTATGTGAATGGCATATTGAGCGGTGCAAAGCAGTACGCCCCGACAGACAGCCTTCTGCAGGACGAGCCGGCCAACATCAGGATAACGAGTGAGAGCGCGGACGTGGAGGTAAGGAACCTGCGCATATACAACCGTGCATTGGGCGATGACGAGGAACTTGCCAACTACATGGTGGACCGCCCGACGAGCGATGAGATGGTGTTTCTGTTCGAGAAGAACCAGGTGATGGACGACGAGGGCACTGATGTCGATATAGACAAACTGCGTGCGATGGGCAAGAGCGTGATGCGCATCGTGGGTGACGTGAACCTGGTGAACCAGACGAACAACAAGAAGTTTGAGGTTCCGGTGGACATCTACTTCTACTCTGCCTACGGTAAGGAGTATGACTTCATCATCTACCAGTGCGGACTGAGAATACAAGGCACCTCATCGACGACCTACCCGAGAAAGAACTACCGCATATACTTCTCAAGAGAGAGCAAGTACGGCACGAAGTTGTATGTGAACGGAGTGGAGGTTCCTGACTTCAAGTATTCGTTCAAGCCGGGGGCACGTCCCATTGACATTTTCTGTCTGAAAGCCGACTTCTCGGACTCGTCCTCAACGCACAACCCCGGCGGTGTGCGCATCGTGAACGATATTTGGAAGAAATGCGGCTGGCTGACTCCGCCACAGGCGGCATACAAAGGCAACTACGACGTGAGAATCGGCGTGGACGGTTTCCCTATGGACCTGTTCTATGACAACGACGGGACAGGTGAGAACGTGTACTTAGGCAAGTACAACTTCCTGAACGAGAAGAGCGGCAGCGGCATCATCTACGGCTTTGAGGGTATCGAGGGTTTCAATGACGAAGCAACACTCAATGGTGAACGCAACAAGTGCATCTGTCTGGAGTTTCTGAACAACTCTGAGGCACTGTGTCTGTTCGGTACGAGCAACATGGACTCGTTTGACGACGCACTAGAGTTCCGTTTCAAGGCCGATGACACATGGGCGACGGCGCACGAGGACGACAAGGCAGCTGTGAAACGCCTTTGGGAATGGATTTATTCGTGCAAGGGCAACCCGACAAAGTTCTTGAACGAATATGAGGGCTATTTCGGCAACGACTCGCCCTTTGCATGGTATCTGATAACCGACTACCTGATGGCTGTCGATAACCGCGCGAAGAACATGATGCTCGTGACATGGGACGGCAAGATATGGTACTTCATTCCCTACGACATGGATACCATCTTCGGCGAGCGGAATGACTCGGTGCTGAAGTACGACTACACGATAACGTGGGAGACGATGGACGAGAGCATCGGCTCGTATGCCTTTGCAGGGCATGACTCGGTATTGTGGGAGCTGGTGAGAGGCTGCCCCGACAAGTTGCGCGAGGTGGCCGACAAGCTGCGCTCTACCATGTCGTTGGAATATGTGCTGAAAGTGTTCAACGAGAAGCAGATGGGCAACTGGTGCGAGCGCATCTACAACAAGGACGGTATCTATAAGTATATCAAACCGCTCACGGATGGCGTGACGAGTGCTGACGGAACGACCAATTACTACGACTACCTGTACGCGTTGCAGGGCAGCCGGTACGCCCACCGCACCTTCACCATTCAGAACCGCTTCGCCCTGCTTGACAGTCAGTATGTGTGCGGCACATACAGAAAGGACAGCTTTGCGGCCTACTTCGGCTACAAATTTGGCTCGGATAACCGCAAAATAAGAATCACGGCAAGCGAGCGTTACTACTTCGGATACGGCTACACAAGCGGAACGCCTCACCAAAGTGCGGTGCTGGCCGAGGACACGGGTTGCACGGTAAACCTGACATTGGATACAGATCTCATTGTGAACGACCCGCAGTACATCTACGGCGCAAGCCGCATCATGGGGCTTGACCTGACGGACGTGAGCCACGCTATACTGCAGACGCTGAACCTGAACAACTGCACGGCACTGAGGACGCTGGACGTGAGCTGTGCCCAGGCACAGACAACGCTGAACGCCCTGTTGGTAAACGGTTGTCGGAACTTGCGGACATTGAGCATGACCGGTCTGAAGTCCACAGCCTTTACAGGCATAGACCTGAGTAACAACACGAAGTTGGAGACACTGAAAGCTGGCCGGACGGCACTGACAGGCGTGAACTTCGCACAGGGCGCACCGCTGACGAGCGTGACGCTGCCTGCGACATTGCAGACGCTGGAGTTGCGCTATTTGGGCAAACTGAGGACAAGTGGCCTGACATTAGAGGGCACGGGCAATATCACACGCTTTGTGGTGGATAATTGTCCCGGCATAGACTGGCAGACATTGTATGCAAGATGCACCAATGTAAAGTATCTGCGCGTGACTGGTATCGACATGGAGGGCGACGGCAGCCTGCTGACCTCGCTGATGGCGATTGGCGGCGTGGACGAGAACGGTGGCAACGTGGATACCTGCCGACTGGTGGGCACATACCGACTGACGCAATACAAGGCCGATGAAGAGTACGATGCACTGCAGCGGCACTTCCCCGAACTGAACATTGTACAGCCCGAATACACCATGCTGGAGAGCGACGAGAGTGTGGCAGACGATGCGAATATCTCCAATCTTGACAACGGAACGGGCTACAAGTACGGCAACGACTACAAGCCGAGCGGGCACATAGAGGCAATCTTCAAGAACCGCCACCGTGTGCTGGCGAAGGTGACAAAGAAGGCTACGACAAGAAATGTGAACATCGCCAATGTGGATACCGTGGTGAACAACCTTGACGGTGAGATGACATATTGCCCACTTGCAGACACGGACAGCAACAAGTATTATGATGGCACGGTTGCAAAGCTGGACGGCACGGAGGGCGACTGGATGATGTATGAGCCATTCTTCTGGAGCAAGGGCATCAACGACTTCCTGAACGGCAAGAACTACAGCTGCTACAGTTCAAGGGACAAGGACCACATGCCGACGGTGCCGAACGTGGACGTGCTTACGCTTGCGGACATCAAGGCACGTCAAGGCGGTTATACCAGCGGAAAGAAGATAATGAGCGGCAAGGACACCATCAAGAACTCCTACAGCACAGACAGCACCTATTCCGTATGTATGGTCGATGTCAGCGGTTACAAGAAAGTACGCTGGCCGAGTGTGCCAGGAACCAATCTCGTAGGCTCAATATTTGCTGATGCAAGCGGTAATGTGGTGAAAGACATCGTGGTTCCGACTCTGGGCAGCCGTTTCGAGGCCGGTATGTATCTTATATCAGATGTTCCGGAAGGTGCGACGGCATTGTATTTCTCCATTTTGAACACGGCAGAGTTCGATAAGGTAGTCCTCTCCAACAGTGAGAAGATAGAGGACATGGAGCCGGAGTGGTTCGCCAATGACGAGCACTTGTGCGCCGTTGTGGGCAGCTCGGTAGTCGGCAGCAAGTTGCGCTCTGCCATAACAGGCAACAGCACCACCGGCAGTATGTCATGGACAGACTTCCACTATTACAGCGTGCAGCGAGGCATGCAGCAGATAGACGCGCTGATGCACTTCCGTATTGCCAACTTGAGCTATGCCAAGTATGGGCGCAGGAATATGCAGGAACAGTGCGGTGCCGGCCAGCATTCCTATATGAGAACAACCGGCGGTACAGCGTCAAGAGGTATGCAGGACACCATTGGCTTTGAGGAGGCAAGCGGAATCAACCCGAATGTGACAAACAACACCTCCGATGAAGGCGTGCACCTGTATGCCTGGTATATAGAGAAAGACGAGTACGGAGCCACAAAGGTGACTCAGGTGAACAACATCTGCTGCATAGGTTACGAGGACATCTACGGAAACAAGTACGACATGATGGACGGTGTGGACTTGCCGAACACGAGCGGTAACGTCGGCAAGTGGCGTATCTGGCTACCTGACGGTACAGCCCTTATGATAAAAGGTATGACCAACAGCGACTACTGGATAACCACTGTGGCACATGGCAAGCTGATGGCCGTGATACCTGTTGGAGCCATGAATGGCTCGTCCACCACCTACTATTCTGACAAGTACTGGTTCAGTTCGGCATCAGGCCGTGTGGTCTATCGCGGGTGCAACTATGCGGGCGCGTATGGCGGTGTGTCGAATGGCTATGCGGGCTACGATGCTTCGAGCACGAGTTCGTATGTCGGCTCTCGTCTGGCCTTCCGCGGCAAAATCGTCCGGGCGCAAAGCGTGGCAGCGTATAAGGCGATACGCGAGGTGGCGTAAGCGCAAAGCGCCAAAGCGTGGAGCGAAGCGACTAAAACGAAAGAACGGGATTCGGATGGTTTCCGAATTCCGTTTAAAAGGTATTCAAATACCGGCGAAGCCGGTCGAAAAAATAGAATTTTGAGGTATATGAAAAAGATTATCGCATTTTTAAAAATGAGTAACCGTTACAAGCATCTTATCGGTGGTTTGATGGTAGGTCTATTGGGATTTACTCCTTGGACGGCCTTTTATGCTGCGGCCATTGCAGCTTCCTGTCTGGAACTGAAAGATACTCTTCGGGGAAGTCCTTGGGACTGGATTGATTGGGGACTCACCGTTGCGGGTGGCAGTATATCCGTCTTATTTTGGCTGATAGTGTAATCCGTTTTAGCTGTTAAATCAGTAACTTTGCAGTCGGTGGAGCTTCCCGATAGTCCGTGTGGTCTATCGCGGGTACAACAATGCGAACGCGAATGGCGGTGTGTCGAATGCAAATGCGAGCAACGATGCTTCGAACACGAATTCGAATGTCGGCTCTCGTCTGGAAATCTGATGAATCGGCGTACAGCACCGGGGACGTGTCCCCAATGCGGTGCCGAGGGAAGCAAGCCACAGCAACAGCACCCATTAGGGTGGAAAGCTGAAAAATCACGCGTCGGGTGGAGTTTGGTAGGCTGTTATCAGTTCGAAGAAGTCAGGCCCGGGGAAAGGAAGGCCCTTATCTTCCGAATTTACAAACCAACAGCAGAACCGTATGCGCAGGGAAGGATATATCATAGAGGAAATCATCGAATACTCCAATATGTCGGAGGCATTCGATGCCGTACTGAGTGGAACCGATCGTAAAGAGTCCACTCAAGGGGAAAAACTGCTTGCCCGTAGGGAGAAGGTTATATCCAAACTTACTGCTGCCATTAAAAACGGTTCGTTTCAACTTGGTGGATACCATGAGACGGAAATCAAAGAGTATGGCAAAAGTCGCATCCTGCAGATTTTATCCATGTATGACCGCATCGCAGTATATGCCGTAATGAACGTGGTGGACCGTCACCTGCAGAAACGCTATATCCGGACTACCGGGGCCAGCATTAAACGCCGTGGCACTCATGATCTGATGCACTGCATACGTACCGATTTGCAAAAAGACCCGGAGTGCACGCTGTATGCCTACAAGTTTGACATCCGCAGGTTCTACGACAATGTGCGGCAGGATTTTGTGATGTGGTGTTTCCGCAGGGTATTCAAGGATGAAAGGCTGTTGGTGCTGCTGGAGCGGTTCGTGACACTGCTGCCGGAAGGTATCAGCTTTGGACTGCGCAGTTCACAAGGAGCAGGCAACCTGCTTCTGTCTGTATTTTTAGACCACTATCTGAAGGATAAGTACGGGGTTCGTTACTATTATCGCTATTGTGACGATGGACTGGTACTCGGTAAATCGAAAGCGGAATTGTGGAAGATTCGTGATGTTATTCACGGGCAGATGGAGAAAATAGATTTGGAAATCAAGCCGAATGAGCGGGTGTTTCCTGTAGAGGAAGGCATTGATTTTCTCGGCTATGTTATCCGTCCCGACTATGTAAGATTGCGGAAACGCATCAAACAGAAGTTTGCCCGGAAGATGCACGAGGTTAAATCGAGAAGGAGACGGCGTGAATTGGTGGCCAGTTTTTATGGTATGGCCAAGCACGCGGATTGTAATATGTTGTTTAAAAAATTAACAGGCAAAGAAATGAAAAGTTTTAAAGATTTGAACGTTTCCTATAAGCCGGAGGACGGCAAGAAGCGTTTTCCCGGAGTGGTGGTAAGCATCCGGGAACTGGTAAACTTACCGATTGTAGTGAAGGACTTCGAAACCGGTATCAAGACCGAGCAGGGAGAAGACCGCTGTATTGTGGCCATCGAAGTGAACGGCGAGGCGAAGAAGTTCTTCACCAACAGCGAGGAGATGAAGAATATTCTCGCACAAGTGAAGGAAATGCCGGACGGTTTTCCGTTTGAAACGACCATCAAGACGGAAACCTTCGGCAAAGGTAGAACCAAATACGTGTTTACATGAAAAGAGTTGAAGGAAGTGCCGGGGTAAAACTGATTGAATGTGTGAGCCCGGCTCGTAATGGATGGCGCATTCGTTGGGATGTGCAGGATCGTGGGGACGGTTCCGCCTCCTATATGGAGGAGGAGTTTCTGGGCAAGCCCTCGGACCAGGTAATAAGATCCGTCGTGCTTGGTTGGTATAACGAAAGGATAAACGAAGCTATTCTTTGCGGTTTTGTTTACGATGGCATGCCGGTGTGGCTGTCAAGCGAGAACCAGTTCAACTATAAGACGGCCCATGACTTGGCTGTACAGACCGGTGGTGTCACACTTCCGGTAACGTTCAAATTCGGGACGGATGACGAACCCCGGTACCGGACGTTTGAAAAACTGGAGGAGCTGACGGACTTCTATACGAAAGCCATGAGGCACATCCAGAATACGCTGGCTGACGGCTGGAAAAAGAAAGATGCTTTTGATCTGGAGAAGTACCGGGTGGAATAAATCCTTCGGGGGAGGATAAGAAAAAGCCCCCGGCCTGTTAAAAAGTAACGCCAATCACTTTTAAAACATGAAACGCCAAACCGCGCGACCGGGGGCAAATGCCCTCTGTCACGGTTTGACGTTTTTTTGTTGTTTAAAAAATGATTGGCGATGCAAAGATATAATTTATTTGTTGTATGAAAGTGATTGAGATATTAAACTTTAACCGGGAATTGCTGAAAAGGCTTCAGGCGGTCGGCATCCGTCTGGAAGATGCCCGGTATATCGACCTGTATGAGGATTATACTCGCCTGCTGGATCATGGCGAGAAAGTCTCGTATGCCGTGGCCGTACTGTCCGAAAAGTATTCGGTGAGCGAGCGTAAGGTTTACGCTCTGGTGAAACGGTTTCAAAGCGACTGCAAGACGCTTGCAGTGTGAACGAGTTGTCTTCTACCATTTGGAGCACCGTTTTCCCCTATCTTTAGGGTGTTTTAATATTAGAAGGAGGAAATGGCTATGAATAAGTATTACCGTATCCTGGACAAGATTCTTGTCGCGGGAAAGACACAGACCAACAAGAAGGGAAATATACAATACCTTCTGAATGAACAGTTGTCGCTGACACCGGCGGACCTGCTTGACATATTCGAGGGGCATAATATCGCCCGCAAGAAACTTCGTAGCGAGTTACAGTTGTTCATGCAGGGGGAACGTAACGTGGAGAAGTACCGGGAGGCCGGCATCAATTGGTGGGATTATTGCGGTTCCATCCTGGTGAACAGTTATCCTACCTATTTCGAGAAGCTGCCGCCATTGATAGCGAAAATCAACCGGGAGAAGCGCAACAGCAAGAACTATGTGCTTTTTCTGGGTGAGACTGGTGCCGAAAGTAATCAGGCGCCCTGCTTGAGTCTGGTACAGTTCCAACTGGATGACGGGGAACTGATTCTGTCTGCCTACCAGCGCAGCAGCGACGCGAACCTCGGGCTGCCTTCCGATATTTACCACCTGTACCTGATGGCGAGGCAGATAGAACTTACCCTGAAGTCGATCACCCTCTATCTGGGAAATGTACATATCTACGAGAACAATATCCCGGGTACCCGCGCACTGCTTGCCGGTGACGAGACGGTCCGTTTCGGGCTGAACGTGTAGTTTGCTGTATGTGTCTTGCAGCGGGAACCGTCCATGTTTCCCGCTGTTCTTCGTTTATTTTGGGGACCTTTGCGGCCGTTTTAAGGCAGAATGAAATGAGAAAGATGTATTTGTCCGCCCCGCTTCCTTTCGTGGGGCAGAAACGCATGTTTGCGAAGGAATTTATCAAGGTGCTGGGACAGTTCCCGGACAGCACCGTGTTTGTGGACCTGTTTGGCGGCTCGGGCCTGCTGTCACATATTACCAAATGTGTCAGGCCCGATGCCGTCGTTGTGTATAATGACTTCGATAACTACCGCCGCCGGCTTGCGAATATCCCGGCAACCAATGTGCTGTTATCCGATTTGCGCCGGATAGCTGAAGGGGAACCCAAAAATAAACGTATAACCGGGGAGGCCTGTGAAAAGATGTTTGCCCGTCTTGAAAGGGAGGAGAAGGAACGTGGCTATGTGGACTATATTACGCTGTCCTCGTCCCTGCTGTTTGCCATGAAGTACGTGCTCTCTTTGGAAGATATGAGGAAGGAGACACTTTACAATAATATCCGGCAGACAGACTATCCCGAAGCAAAGGATTATCTGGAAGGGCTGACTATAACCGGCGAAGACTACAAGGAAGTGTTCAAACGTTACAAGGATGTTCCGGGTGTGGTGTTTCTGGTTGATCCGCCGTATCTCTCCACCGAGGTGGGTACTTACAAAATGTATTGGCGTCTGGCCGATTACCTGGACGTTCTGACCGTTTTGAAAGGGCATCCGTTCGTGTACTTCACCTCAAACAAATCTTCCATTTTAGAACTGTGTGACTGGATGGACCGAAACCCATTCGTTGGCAGCCCGTTCAAGGAATGCAGGAAAGTGGAGTTTAGTGCAAGCGTAAACTATCAAGCTAAATATACAGACATGATGCTGTACACGAAGCTGGATGAAGTGTCAGGTATAGCAGCTTAACACTGCATAAAGATAGTGAATTATTTTGAATCTGCAATGGCTTTTAAATGATATTTTAAGGTTGTTTTAAGAGGGTTCAAGTGAAAGAAAAACGGTGGGCTTTGGTCGTGTAGAATAGGACCGCGCTCACCGTTTTTCTTGTACGCGTCGTTTTTGTACTTTTTGAAACGCATCGTTTTTGTTAAGTGGCACGTCTGGTTTTTCCGGATTTACTTGATAGCTTTCGTTGCGCTTATCGTTTTTTCTCCTTTGTTTTTGTATTGTTATCTTGCCGTGAAACGGGAAGATGGAGGGCCAGCTATTTTCAAGCAGGAACGAATCGGCCGTTTCGGGAAACCTTTTTATATTTATAAGTTTAGAAGTATGCGACTAGATGCGGAGAAGTTTGGTCCGGCTCTTTATAAAGGTGGAGAAGATTCTCGATTGACGAAGATAGGGAAAATTCTGCGTGAGCATCATTTGGATGAGCTTCCCCAATTATGGAATGTGTTTGTCGGGGACATGGCTTTTATCGGTCCCCGACCTGAACGGAAATTCTATATTGACCAAATTATGGAACGTGATCCACGTTATCGTTTTCTTTATCAGATTCGTCCGGGAGTTACATCCTACGCCACGCTTTATAATGGTTACACGGATACAATGGAAAAAATGCTCCGTCGTCTTCGGTATGACTTGTTCTATCTAGAACATCGGTCCTGGTTTTTTGATTTTAAGATTCTGGTAAAGACTTTCCTTAATATTGCTTTCGGCAAGAAATTCTGAATATGATTGTTCCTTCTTTCCGCCTTTATCATTTTGCAGTAAAACTGATATGGAAACGTATGCTGGCGCTTACCCTGCTGTTCTGGCTGGGGGTGGCAGGAGTATATTATATGGTAAACGAGATGCCTGTTTGGCAAGAATATGGTTGGTGGCTGATGCTGATGGTGGGTGGCACTTATTTTCTATTTATGGATGTAAAGTTGATGCTGCTGATGATACGACATGAGGAGAAGAAGAAATGGAAGCGGTATCGTTTAAAAAATAAATTTGAAGGATGAGGTGCATGGGGATAAGAAAACATTGTTTTATCAGTCTGTTTCTGTTTATAGTACAAACAGTAACGGCTCAAATAAATTATGGCACGACGGGATTGATGAATCTTCCTACTGCCGACATGCAGCGTGACAAGACTTTTATGGCAGGTGGTAACTGGCTGAATCATCATGCTACAGTACCCCGTTGGTGGTATGATACATGGAACTATTATATCAATATAACTATTTTTCCTTGGCTGGAAGCCGGATATCTGTGTACTGGTCATAAGGCAGTTCCTACGGATTATGGCAATAACTCCGGCTATTGGGTGCCATCTACGTATGGCAAGTTCACCAATCAGGACCGTTCTTTTCATTTTCGCTTACGGGTGTGGAAGGAAGGTTGGTGGAAACCATGGACACCTCAAGTGGTGATAGGTGCCAATGATGCGATAGGTGATTCGGCGAATGGTGGTTCCTTATCCAATCAGCAGAATCAAGACTATGGTAATGGCTTTTGGAATCGTTATTATCTGGCAATAACCAAACATGTCAATTTTGATAATATAGGTACGTTAGGTGCGCACATATCGTGGATATACAGCAATCGTTTCGACAATAAACTGAATAATCCTGCTATGGGCGTGAACTTTTGTTTCCATTTGAAAGAGGATGATTCATGGATAAGAAAAGCTGTTAATGGTGTCAATTTAATGGCTGAGGTTGTTCCTGGTTATACAGATGTGAAAGAGGACTTGACATTCAATCCCAATGGACCGAAATATCAAATGAATGTAGGTATGGAATACAGCTTTTGGAAAGACTACATCAACGCTGTAATAGAATTGAACCGTTGCAAATACTTCTCCGGCGGCATTTATTTCAAGATTCATCTGAAATGATAAAATAAATTATTCTATTAGGTAAGCAGTCAAAAATTGGCTCATAATTGAAATCTCTATCTTCGCTGCGAACAAAAATTTTAGAATTTATGTATAGCAGTGAAGATCTTGAAAGGTTTTACTTTCAGTACCAGACCGAGGCTTTGCCTCATGGAGAATCTCTCCAATCGTTTTGTGTTAAGAACAAAGTTCCTTATAACATCTTTCAGAAATGGTACAGGGATACCCGGAAAAAAGTAGTTGAAGTCCAGGTTGATGGTGCTCCTGTAATCGGTCATGAGGAAAAATCCAGTGCCATTGATCAACCTCAACCGGTATCACCAGGCAGAACTGATCACCCTGTTCGTATTTGGGTTGAGATTCGTATCAGCAATGGCTTGCATTTGTCCCAAAAGAATTTAAGCTACCCGGATTTGGTTCGTATGGTAGAGAAACTGGAGGGGTTATGTTGAGTGTTACCGGTCTGAATCATTTTTATTATGTCCGTGATTTTACCGATATGCGTTGTAAACACAGCCGTGTGCTGTCTGTCATTCGTGAACGGCTTCACCGTGAGCCCAATGATGGAGACGTCTTTATAGTCATGTCTCGCAATCGCAGAATAGTCCGTATGTTTTCATTTGATAATCGTTCATATAGTCTGTTCGAAAAGAAGTTTGTGGCAGGCTATCAGTTCATGAAGGTGGAGCGGAACGGGGCAGATACTGTTTATCGGATTGCCTGGAAGGACGTGGTTTTGATTCTTGAGAATCCTATAGTTAAAACATTACAAATCAGATAATCAATCTATTTATCCACTTGCGGTTTTGCGATTATTTTATTACATTTAATGTTGTAAATCAAATGTTTAAGTATGATCGATCTGCAAGATATAATTACAACAAAACGAGAGTTGTTGAGTAGGGAAACCTACTCACGCAACCCTATAAATTATAGTGCAGGTATGGCAGAGGATCAGAAAGAGCGGTACATACAATACCTTGCCGAACAGAATCAGGATTTAAGGTTGACAAGTGATGCCATGAAGCTTGTTTTGGAGGATTTTATGGCTCAGATGAAAGATCTGAAGGCTCAGGTGTCCTCTATGGAATCGAAACATGCTGACCTTGAGAATCGGTTATCGGAAGAGCATAAACTTCGCAAATCGGCTGAACGTAAGATTAAATCACTTCAGGAAAGACTTGATTATGCCCATCAGGAACGTTTTGGTGATAGACGTCAAAAGATACAATCTAAAGCTAAAACAAGTGATTCAGACCGCTGGAAGGAGAAAGATGATTATGATGGAACCGATGATACGCTTCGTACGGATTCGGTTGGTCATGCTCCATCTCAAGAGGTAAAAGAGTCTTCCAAGAAAGAGCGTGATTTATCCAATCGCCCTGACGGTTATAAAAGGATGGGAGTAGTTGGAGAGGCGATAGAGCATCCTTCCGATTTGACAAAGTTTCCCGGTCGCATCATTGAAAGAAGAATGGTACGGGTATTCAGTTTTCGTACTTTCTTGATGGAAGAATGCTTCGAGATGGTTCATTATGCAGAGCCTGGTAAAAAGCCCAAGTGGGGTTATTTCCCTTCCGAAGGTCATCCTGAGGTAGTAACCAATATTGAAGGCACTAAGGCTTCTCCTGAATTTCTGCAGGCTATTGCCTATGAAGTTAATGTAAAGAATGTGACTTTTGGTCTTCTTCACCAATGGCTGACAGATATGGGCATGACCATTTCTAAAAACACGTTGCGCAACTGGCTTAAGAAAGGTAAGACATACCTGGACGAACTGGTTTGTGTATTGAAGTCTATAGCTTTGGAAAAAGATTCGATTGTGAACTGCGATGAGACCTGGTGTAAAGTGCGCAAATACGATCACTATAAGAAGTGCTACATTTGGGTTCTGGTCAACAAGGCTCAGAAAACAGCCATTTTCTTCTATGAGAATGGCTCGCGTGGTCGTGATGTACTAACAGACTTTTTGGGCGATGCAGAATTGAAGAGTATTATGTCCGACGGATACAATGCTTATGTATTTATCGGCAATGAGCTGAAATCAGGCCGGTTTAAAGATACTGTACACCAAGTTTGTATGTCACATGCCAAGAACAAGTTTGTCAAGGCTTCCAATCAGGGTAGTGAACCGAATGCAGAACGCTTTTCCGAAATTTTAAAGGAGTTCTTTATGAGGGATCGTAAATACGATGATGCCGGATTAACTCCAAAAGAAAGGTTTCAAGAAAGGCAAAGCCTGGCAACGAAGGAACTTCTGATAGAGTTGCGCAGCTTGTTAGATAGTGAACTGACAAAGGATTCAGAATTTAGAAGTCAGTATTATAAGAAGCTCTCAATTATCTGAACCGGTTCTGGAAAGAGATCTTTGCTTACTTGGATGATGGTGAATTACCAATAGACAACAACCTGGCTGAGCGAACCATTCGAAAGCTGACTACTCAACGCAACAATTCACTTCATTATGGTAGTGATGCTGGTGCTGAGATGGCGGCAACCTATCACAGTGTGATTGGAACGGTAAAGCTTCATGGCAGTTCTATCTGGAACTTCATCGGAACTTTTTTCAAAAATATCTTTAACGGGTGCAGGGATTATGTTAACATGGTTCCTGACAAAATCACTTTGGCTACAAGCCAATGTTAAATTCACAAGACTAATTAATTAACAAAACTCAGTTTAGGGCACTGAAAAGTGCCCTTTCGAAGGGGTATGCCCTAAATTGAGTGCTTACATAAAAAAACTAAAATATAATTGCTTCATTATTGGATAAGCGGAATATAATTTGTTTCTTTGTCATACAATATATTAAGCTAATACCATTATGCAAAAAAATGAGATTATCCATTCCATTCGTGAAACGGCTCGTCAGGTGATGCCTTCAGGGAGTCGTGTCATTTTATTCGGTTCTCAGGCTCGTGGGGATGCACATCATGAGTCCGATTGGGATATTCTTATTTTATTGGACAAATCTCGCATATATAATGAAGATTTTGACCGTGTAGCTTATCCACTGGTTGAATTAGGTTGGAAAATCGGTGCGGATATCAATCCATTGATATATACTTATACAGATTGGCAAAGACGGAGTTTCACTCTTTTTTATAAGAATGTAGAACAGGAGGGAATTGAATTATGCCACTAAGTATAGAAGAAAAGAAATCTATTATTGCTTACCGTGTTCAAAAGGCTGATAGCGTTTTTATTGAAGCTTCGGACAATGCTACCATGAATCATTGGAATTTGGTTGCAAATCGTTTGTATTATGCTGTCTTCCACATGGCTTCCGCATTATTGATAGATAAAGGTTTTACATCTAAGACCCATAGCGGTGTAATTTGTTTGTTGGGGCAGGAATTTGCAACTAAAGGGGTTGGACAAAGATGAGATGCGTTTGGTCTCTCGTTTACAGAATATGCGTCATGCCGGTGATTATGATGACATGTTCGATTGGGCTGAAGAAGATGTAAAACCTCTTTTTAACCGAACTGAACTTTTAATCAAAAAGATGAAAAGTTTATTATCGTTGGTGGAATAGTATGTTTCATTTTGTTAATCTTACCCTTCTTCATAATATCGGATTGGCATGGGCCAATCGTTGAGAAATCGCTTAAATTATTAGCTCAAATGTTTTTTAGGCACTTTTCAGTGGCTAAAATCAAATATTTACAATTCAATCTTACGATACATCCCAAACCCCAGTGAATACAGGAGATAAGGACTATTGCCATAGGGGTTGGATACTTATAATATGACGGTTACCGTTCGTTACCTTTATTCTTTTCCGTTTTGCGGACTTCCCGTAGTGAAGGTGGGGATAAACTTTGACTCGGAAAGTCACACTTTGAGTGATTGGATTATAGAGGGATAGACAATAATAGGTCCTGTCTGAATTCGGTGGAGGAACAGTTCATAACCGCCGATAAAATAAATTTATAAAGATAGAATATTTACTATAGGCTGTATGCGATAACGTATGCGGCCTTCCTTGTTTTTGTTGTCGGTAGCGACTGGCATCCGTATAATGTATTGCAAGAACGATTGTCTTCGTGACTACCAGCAGGAGATGAAGCTCAGGCTCTTTGAAGAGTGGGAGCTTCACCGGAGTGTGATGGTACAGATGCCTACAGGCACGGGAAAGACACACCTGCTGGCTGCCATAGTGAGGGAGTTCTTGTGTGGTTCCGGTAGCCGGGTATGGATTGTGGCGCATCGTCGGGAACTGGTGGAGCAGATAGAGGAGACGGTTTCCCGTTATGGAATGGGGAGGGAGGACGGAAGTGTGAGGGTGATGTCCATCCAGTGGTTGTCTCGTCACCGGAGAGAGATGGAGGTTTCTCCGGGACTGATTGTTATTGACGAGGCACATCATGCCCTGGCAGAAACTTATCGGGAGCTTTGGAAGAGATATCCGGAGGCGAGGAAACTGGGTATGACCGCTACCCCCTGCCGGCTGAACCGCAAAGGATTCACGGATTTGTTTGATACCCTGATTACCTCATGGAGTATTGCGGAATTCATCGGAAAGGGCTGGTTGTCGTCATTTGACTATGTGTCCATCCGTGCGAACAGCAGCGAACAGCGACTGATTGACTCGTTGAAGAAACGGGGTGCGGACGGGGATTATCAGGTAAAGGAAATGAATGCGGTGTTAAATCGGGAAACCGGCATTAGACAATTGTACGAGAGTGTCCGAAGATATGCTGCCGGGAAGAAAGGAATTGTCTATGCCGTGAGCATCGCACACGCCCGACAGATTGCGGCTTATTACAGCCTGCATGGTGTGGAGTCTGTTGCTATCGACAGCAGGACCCCCGCTCTGGAACGCAAGGAACTGGTAGAGGATTTCAGGCGGGGAAAGATCAGCGTGTTGGTCAATGTGGATATTTTTTCCGAAGGTTTTGACTGTCCCGATGTGGAGTTCGTGCAGCTGGCACGTCCCACGCTTTCGTTGGCGAAATACCTGCAACAGGTGGGACGGGGGCTGCGGAAGTCGGATAATAAGGAATCATGTATGCTGATAGATAATGTGGGCTTGCACCGGATATTCGGTCTGCCTGTCCGTGACCGTGACTGGGAGGCGATGTTCGAAGGACGGATGGCGGGAAATGCTCAGCCCCGGACACGGATGGAGAACAGCGGGCTGTCTGTGTCTTGCTCTCTATCGGAAGATAGCAAACGGAATGAAGGACTGGAAATTGTGATGACACACAACTGTCTGTTGGATGCTATTCGGAACGGGGATTTGATTTGTTTGGGAGGAGGTGGTCCAGTCGGTGAAGAACAATGGACTGCTTTGAAAGCCTGTCATGACCGGCAGAGTGGTTTGTGGGGCTTGAGGTGCGGAAACAAAATCACAGTGATTCCTCAATACCGGGAAGTATTTGATATTTGTGCAAACCGGGCTGCTGTCCGTTTTAAAGATGGCCGGACAGGGGTGGTGGATAAGTCCGGAGTCCTCATGGTGGTGACAGGCTGTTGCCGGAGATTGAGATTCCTGAAGGGAGAACTTCTTTCTGTCGCCAAAGAGGATGGGAGTGACTGTTATACCGATTTGAAGACAAACAGAACTTATCAGGAGAGGCCGGTGGTTTTTTCATACGGCGGCATAGAGTTGCTGCGGGTGGGGGAGACTTTCCATAGCCGCACGCGGAAGGCGTATACCTCTATGCATGGTTTGCACAAAGACAGTCTTTGTTTTTATGGTTTCTACTTGAAGATACCGGATTACCGTGTTCCGAAGTCTTGCCGGCTAGTTGATCCTGTGTGGTCTGCTATATTTGATGTCTTCGCCTGCGTGCTGGAAGGGGATGATGAAGAGGTGTACTGGTGTTGTGGTTGTTTGGCGGATCGGAGCATCGTGGTGATGGACGGGGAAGGAAACTATTATCATGTGGAGAAAGGAAAGGGGAAGCGGTATATAGCTTGTAATGTTCCTAAGGCGGGCGAGGCGGATTTTGCCTCCGTGGTGGAAGGTCTGAGGAAGGAAGCCGGGCGGCGTGCGG
>OLQS01000133.1_pt1 | contig 52008 bp, 39 predicted proteins | sample 1672291 | NCBI WGS metagenome assembly OLQS01 (sample SAMEA3136668, study PRJEB25190) | human gut metagenome | biome: human gut; feature: human-associated habitat; material: faeces | place: Austria | collected 2013
CGCGCCTCAATCGTAGCCCGAGACAGTCCCGGGCTGACAATTTCGACTGTAATGGGACGTTCTTAAACGACTAGTCATTGGGGACACTCTTGAACAGGCAACATTCAAGGAGTGTCCCCGGATGCTGGCACTTAGGGACGTTCCCAAAGTGCCTGCACATAAGGAACGTCCCTAAGTGCCGACTACAGAATGGCGCCGCCGAAATTATCGAACAACCTGTTCAAAAATACGAGCGGACACCGAGGTGTCTATACTAGAGCGCAGCAATAGAAAGGACCCCGCTTTGAGCATCACGCCCCTCGATAGCATTCGCCGCGCCATCGCCCGCCGTAACGGCATCTCCAACCCCGCTGCATCGAAAGACGGCGCCGCGAAGGCCCAGGGCGGCCGCATCGAGAACGGCCTGTTCCCCGCCTCCCACACGGCCGAAGAGCTCGCGCGCATCCAGGAGCTGAGCCAGCGCAACGCCGGCGGACCCGATAGCAGCCAAGCCACACGTCGCCGGCGCGAACGCGATCGGGAGCCCGGCCCCGTCCGCCGCATAGTCAACGCTTGGTGGAACCGTCTGCTCGGCGCCGTCTACGGCGGCGGCTTCTCCATGCAGGAAGCGGAATACGAGGAGCACGCCACCAGCCGCGACTATCTTTGGAACACCCTCGGCACCGCCGTGTGGGGCCTGGCGTTTCCGTTGCTCACCATCGTGTCTACGCAGCTCGTGGGCGCCGAAGAAGCAGGCAAATTCTCCATCGCCTTTGTCACCGGCACGCTCATCATGATCGCGTGCAACTACGGCGTGCGCAATTTCCAGGTCTCAGACATCGACGAAAAGACGTCCTTTGCCTCCTACCAGCTCAACCGCTGGCTTTGTGGAGCGCTCGCCCTAGGCTGCGGCCTCATGTACAGCAGCGCCCGCGGCTATGATGCACAGATGGCGACGATCGGCCTGGGCGTCTACCTGTATAAGGTCATCGATGGCGTCGCCGACGTGTACGAAGGCCGCCTGCAGCAGGCCGACAAACTCTACTTGGCTGGAATGAGCCAAACGCTACGCTCCGTCGGCGTCATCGCGGTCTTCAGCGTGGCGCTGTTCCTCACGCGCAGCATGCCCATCGCGGCCATGGCCATGGGTGTCACCGCGATCGCCTCGCTCGTGCTGGTCACCGCGCCGCTCGCCCTGCTCGAGACCGAAAAATCGCGCCGCGTGAGCCTGCGCGAGGTCGGCCACCTGTTTGTCCAGTGCGCCCCGCTCTTTGGTGCACTGTTCCTGTTCAACCTAATTGAGAGCATGCCCAAGTTTGTGATGGAAGGCACGCTGGCATACAAATATCAGCTGTACTTTAATGCCCTGTTCTTTCCGGCGCAGGCTATTTTGCTGAGCATTGGATTTATCTATAAACCGCAGCTTCTGCGCTTGTCGAGCATTTGGGCTAATCCTCGCAAGCGTCATCGCTTTGACCTGATTATTGTTGCCGTTATGGCGCTGATCGTGGTCATCACCGGCGTGTGCGCCGCATTTATGGCAGGTCCCGGTATTCCCCTCATGAGCTTGATGTACGGCCTCAGCTTTGAGCGCTACCGTACGCTGGCGTTGCTGATGGTCGTCGCCGGCGGCGTCACCGCGGCCATCGACTTTATCTACGCCATCATCACGGTGCTACGCCACGCTGGAGACGTCACCAAGATCTACCTGATCTGCTTCGCCGTAAGCGTGGTGCTGCCGGTGATCCTGATTAAGCTGCTGGGTCTGATGGGCGCTGTAGTGAGCTACCTAGCCATCATGGCCCTACTCCTGGTGCTGCTGATAATCGAGTACCGCCGCATCCGCCAACGCATAGAGAGGGACCGGAATCCGTACGGCGCCTAATTAGCTGCCCGGTCACCGGAATTTGCGATGGAATCACCCCGTCTGGGGTCTCGTTGCGGACAATATTCATCACGCAAAACTAAGTGAGTAGACTTTTACCGAATCCCCGACCACACCAACAGAGCACAAGTCTGTGACCTGCGGTTTTATTGAGGCAAATATGTTGGGTGCTCGGCATTTCCAAAAAAGCCTACTCACTTAGCCAGCGGGCAGCCAAAAAAGAACCGCCGCGACGTCGTTTGACTCCGTTGCAACGGTTTTTCGAGCATTTTCGCGCTGTCGAGGACGCAGACGCTCCTCATTTCTAGCGCATACCGAGCAAGAAGGCGCTACTCTCCGAAAGTAGTCAAAAAAGGCCCCGTCCAAAATTAGCTACCCCTTGCACCGATTATTCGCCCGGGTTGATATTCGCGTAGAACTCCGCCCCGTCGTCCAGGCGCAGGATGCCCACGCGGCCGAACTCGGAGCCGGTGGCGGCGGCGCAGTCGATGTCGATACGATCGGGCACACCGGCAGTGTCCTCGCCGCCCAAGCGCACGATCTGCCCGCGGCCCGACTCCTCGTCGAGCCCCGCAAGACCACCGACCTCGCAATAACGCCCGAGCGACACCGTTGGCGTGTGACCGCTCACAACGACCGGGCCCTTACCCTCGGTAGAAAGCAGCCCGGTCGGCACATCCCAATAGCCGTGACGAATCCACAGCAGGTCATCGGACGACTGCACCGCGAGCATCTGCTGCAGCAGCTCGCGATCGGCACCCACCGCTCCAACGCCATCGGCACAATCGACGCCATGCTCAAGCAAAAACACCCGCGCCGCCTCGGTCTGAATGCCGGCGTGTACCAGCAGATACGGGCGCTCCTCGGTCTCGACCACCGCGTAGAGCGGCAGCGCGGCCATCCATCGCACGAGCTCCTCGTATGCCTCAAATTCCATGTCGTTGAGCTGCTCGCGCGTCGTCCAGCCACCGTTGATATCCCAGGTCTCGGCATCGAGCGGATCCTGACCAATGATGGCATCGAGCATGATCTGCTCGTGATTACCCTTGAGCACGTGGGCGTTGGGCAGCGAGCGCACGAGCTTAATAACGCCGACCGGATCGGGCCCGCGATCGATCATGTCGCCCAGCACGTACAGCGTGTCGTCGGACGTCAACGAGATCTTAGACAGGGCTTCGTCAAGCGCACGCACGTGCCCGTGAGCATCAGATGTCACATAGATCGCCATGGTACGCCTCTCCTTGCATTGCGGCCGAAGCCCGGCGCCGCAACTAAAACTTCAAGTTGAACTTAAACGTTACCCATTGTACTCCGTTGCAATAAAGCTGGAAAGGGTTTCCGAGCAGAGGCAAAGACGGCAGCCGTCTATGACGATATCGCGCACGCCCGCAATCCAACCCCATAAACCCACCATCTTTGGGTACAAATAACCGCAGGCAACTGACCGTGCCACGCCAACCAACCAGGAGCGGACACCATCCATGAACCAGATCCTTCTCTTTATCGGCCTCGTCATCATTCTGTGTCTGACCATCAAACCCGTCGGCAAAAAGCTCCCCTTCCCCACCCTGCTCATCTTTATCGCGCTCGGCATGCTGTTGGGCGTCAACGGCCCGGCGCATATCGACTTTAGCGACTATGCGCTCACCGAAACCGTCTGCAGCACGGCGCTGCTGTTCATCATGTTCTACGGCGGCTTTAACACCAATATCGACCGTGCCAAACCCGTCGCTGTGCCGGCGGTGCTGCTGAGCACGCTCGGCGTCGTCATCACTGCCGGCATCACCGGCGTGTTCGCCCACTTCGCGCTGGGGTTCGACTGGATCGACGGCCTGCTGTTGGGATCGGTCGTGGCATCCACCGACGCGGCCAGCGTCTTTAGCGTGCTGCGCGAGCACAACCTTTCGCTGAAGGGCAGCACCGACTCGCTGCTCGAGGTCGAATCGGGCTCCAACGACCCCGTCGCCTACATGCTCACCGCCGTGCTCGCCGCACTCGCGGCCGGCGGCGACATCAACATTCCCGCACTGCTGGCCAAGCAGATTATCCTGGGCGCGGGCCTGGGCCTTGCCATCGGCTGGGCGGCGGGCCGTCTGATTGAACGCGCGCACGCAACGGCCGAGGGCGCGCAGACCATCTTCTTGTTCGCCGTGGCGATCGTCGCCTACGCGCTACCAAGCTATCTGGGCGGCAACGGCTTTTTGGCCGTATACCTGGCCGGCATTGTGCTGGGTGCGAGCGACATCACCGGCAAGGTCGAGATGGCGCACTTCTTTGACACCCTCACCGAGATGGCCGAGATGACGATCTTCTTCTTGCTCGGCCTGCTCGTCACGCCCGCACGCCTACCACAGATGCTGCTGCCGGGCCTGGCGCTCATGGCGTTTATGCTCTACGTGAGCCGCCCCATCGCCGTAGGCATGCTGCTGGCGCCGTTTAGGACGAACCCTCGCCAGGTCGCGCTCGTAAGCTGGGCGGGCCTGCGCGGAGCAGCTTCGGTCGTCTTTAGTCTCTTTGCCGTGGTGGCCGGCGTTCCCGGCGGACACGACCTATTTGACCTGGTGTTTGTGGTTGCCGTGTCGAGCATTGTGGTGCAGGGCTCGCTTCTGCCGGCGGTGGCGAAGAAGCTCGATATGATCGATGCGACCGGCGACGTGCGCCGCACCTTTAACGACTACCGCGACGAGGACGGCATGTCGTTTGTAAAGCTCAAGGTGGGCGCTGGACATCCGTTTGCCGGACGCTCGCTCGCGGACATTGGCAGCGCCACAGACATGCTCGTGGTCCTGGTGCTGCGCGACGGGGCGCACCCGGTGCTGCCCAACGGCGATACCGTCATCGAGGAAGGTGACCTGCTGGTGATGGCCGCGCCGACGTTTGAAGAGCGTGCCGAGGTTACGCTGCGCGAGGTCACCGTAACCCCCCACGGTCGCCTGGCCGGCCAGCGTCTTCGCGATGTGCCGCAAGGCAAGCATCCCTTTATCGTCGTGATGCTCAAACGCGACGGCCAGACGATCATCCCCGACGGCAACACCCTCATATACGCCGGCGACGAAGCCGTCATCGCTACGCTGGCATCATAGCCATCCCCACCCATAAGTTGCGGTGAAATAGGGACTGAATAGGCTTCTGAACAGCCATTTCAGTCCCTATTTCACCGCAAGTTATTGAGGGGATGGGTTGAAAAACATTTGAATTGACACCGAAATGAAAAAAGCCGGGGAAAACGTCCCCGGCACTTGGAAGCTCTCTCTTTTGAGATGACCGATTTTTTTATATCACGAACGCTAGTTAGATGCCATTCATTGAGGGCTTTATCAGGCGCGCCATCCCATCCACATGGCGCCATTTGAAAGCCGTCCGATCTCATGCTATAAAGAAATCGGTACCCTCGAATAAAGGGACCTCCAAGAGCCGGGGGATGTCCCCCGGCATTTTTTATGCGAGTCAAGACTAAATACTTCTCGGGAAAACGCCGGCCCATTGCGTCAGCAATTTACGAGCCGCTCTACCCACCTCTGGACGGCTAAGGACTTTTCGCAGGTAGTTTGACGAACATATGTTTGCTTATTATAATATTACTTGAAAGCACCCCTTATCTCATGGTATAAAGAATACGGTTCCCTCCAAAAGAGGGGCCTCCAAGAGCCGGGGTCTTACCCCCGGCATTTTTTTGCAAAAATGGAGGCCCATCATGAGCGAACTCTCCGTCTTTGTTGACGAATCTGGCGACCTCGGAGGCGTCTCCAACTACTACCTCGTCACCCTCGTTTTTCACGATCAAAACGATGCAATCGTTGAACGCATTGACCGCTACGAGCGCGCCCTGTCGCAGTCCTCGCTTCCCAATACGCCTTTTCATGCAGGACCCCTACTGAATGGAAACGGCGACTACAAAGATCTTCCCAAGGAGCAGCGAAGGCACATGTTGAGCGCATTTCGCGCGTTCATTCAGCATCTCCCCATACGCTATCTCTGTCTGCAATACCGAATGAGCGAATTCGCCGGCAATCAAAACGGTCTCGCGGAGAGAATGAGGCGAGACCTCACAGTTGAACTTTTCGACCATCTGGAATTCTTCCAGCGATACGACACCGTTAAGATTTACTACGACAACGGCCAACCGATTGTAACGGAGGTCATTCATTCTGCGCTTGAGTACGTTCTAGCAAGGGATGTCATCGTATACCGAGAAGCCACACCACGAGCCTACCGGCTATTCCAAGTTGCTGACTACATCTGTACGATCGAGCTAACGGCTATCAAGTTTGACAGCAAGGAAGATACAAAGACGGATCGGCTATTTTTTGGAACCCGAAGGACGTTCAAAAAGGGATTTCTCTTATATCTCAGGAAGAAAAGGATGAACTGACCCGGGGTCACCAGTCGTCAGACGCTCCGCAGTCGTCATCGACGGCAAAGTCGCGGAGGTCGAGGCCTTCGCGTTCGGCTCGGGCTAGGAGCTCTTGGGGCGACTCGTCCTCGGTATCCACTACGTCGAGCATGGCGGCCGGAAAGCCCACGCCGGCTGCACTCCCCGCGCGGCCGAGCAGGCTCTCGCGCAGCTGGTCTACATCGACTTCGATTTTCATGGTGAAACCTCCCGCCAAACCAAGCCCTTATTCGTCAGTGCCAAGCAATTCCACGGCAGCAACAAAAGCTGCCACCTGCTTATCGTCCATCCGCGTGGCCAGGCGCCCCACGGGCTCATCGTAAGCGAACTGTACCTTATCGATAAAGCAATCCCAGGCACGCTCGTCCACACGCACGGCGGCCTCGCAATACTGGCTGAGCTTTTTGAGTCCATACCAAAACGCATTCACATGGCGCGAGGGGTCCTCATCCAGCACGCCATCGTAGCGACGCCCGTTAAACTCACGCATGCGCGTCACGGCAACCTCGAGCGAGTCGCCGCCCTCGGCCGAAGCCTCATCAACAAGCTCGGGAATCGGAACCTCGCGCCGAACATCATGCCTGGTAGCGCCGTCGTACTCGCCCACCAACACATCTTCGTCAAGCCTAGAATCATAGTCGAAATAACTACTGCCCTGGCAAATCCCATGCGGCGAGCCAGAGCCAAACGCGCAGAATAGTCCGCCGTCGGCAACAACACGACGGTAGGTCTCAAACGACTTCTTAACCTGAGCGAGCAACTCGGAAAGCTCCCCGGCATTGCACGCCGTCTCGCACGCAACGCACGCAGACTCGGGCAACGATACCGGCTCCACCGTGCTCCCCGCGACGCGGGCGGCGCGCTCGGCCCGATACGCCTGCGCCGCCAAGCGCGCTCGCTGCGCAGCGCCGTGCACGTTGGTAAGTTCACGCTCCAACGCCACGTCACCAGCAACATCGCTCGCAGACCCGCCGGCACCCTGCGACCCCGTCGCACTCAGCTCGGACTCAAACGTCGCTGTGATCATGCCCGCAAAGCCCGTCGCATCGGCGGCACAACGCAACTGTTCCAGCTGCGTACACAGCAGGTCGGCGTCCAAAGGCACGGCATCCACAACGCGCACGTCACTCAGGCGCGCCACGCCCTGCAGCACCATAGCCCCCGCGGCATCGTACGCTACGCGAACCCTGTCCGCCGTATTAGCACGCAGCTTTACCTCGATAAACGCAAGCGTCTGCTCCAAACGGGCCAGCAGCTCGGCCTTGTCCTCCATGCGCAAAAAGGCAGCATAGCGACGCTCCATCCGCAGCGGGCCAACAATGCCCGCCTGCTTGCGAGCGCGCGAAAGCGCAGCGCCCTCAACACGGCGAACATACCCGTCAACAGCCCGCACGGCAGACTTGCGCGCAGCGTGCTCGGCAGCCTCGACGCCCCTAAGCACGCCCAGCAGCTCGCGGGAGCGCGCCTTGCGCACCAACTCCCCGCGATCGTACTGCTCAAGCGCCGTCTGACGCTTGGCCACCGACTCAAAGCCAAACAGCTCGTCGAGCAGCTCGCCAACAGAACGCTCGTCTGCCACGGCAGGCCTCCTCACGCACTACGCACCAACATGCTCGCGGGGCGCCCGAACACCGGACGCCCCGCACGCCCGCACCCCTACAGATCCAGAGCCTTCTTCGCGGCGTCGACCGGGTCGCCATCCATGTAGAACACCGGGCTCAGTCCCGAGATAATCTCGGACGAAACACTCTGTAGGCCCGCGATGGCGCTCAGCGGCAAAATCACGCGCTTGGCACCGGCGTTTTTGGCCACACGCATAATGTCCTCGAGCCCGCGTATCTCGTCCATGGAACCCGACATGCGCAAGATTCCCGGAATCGCCAACGCGGGCATCACCGGGCGGTTGCACGCCGCGGAGCACAGGCCCACAAACTCGGCGAGCGAAACTTCCTCGGACAGGCCCTTGCTCTGCAGGTCGTTGTAGAACAGCAGATAATCCTTGGAGCCAATGTGCATGCCCGGCGCCACGCGGTTCGCCAGGTTCACAAAGTTGTCGAACGCGGCCTCCAGCGTATCGCGCACCGGCTTGTTAAAGGCCACGCCCTCGTGCTTAAACTTGCACTCGCCGGCAACGGCCTTGTTCTCCAGCTTATACACGGCAACCTCACCGCCCTGCGACCTGCCCACGCCAAACACGTGGCCGGACAGCAGCGGCCCGTCGGGAATCAGCGTGTCCTCGCTCTGCTCGGGCACGCGCACCACGTGCACGTCCTGCGGGTTGTCGGCATCCATATAGCCCAGGTTGACGTCGATAAACTCAACGCCCGCCATAATCTTGAGCTGTTCCTTTACGCGGCGACGGCCCTCGATGGCGTAGTCCAGCAGCCAGCGCACGTCGTCCTTGTCCATGGCCTCGTCGGGGAACAGCAGCTTGGCAAGGCCGCTAAAGGTCTTGCGCACGGCGATTTCGTCACGCTTGTTAAAGTCGCTGTTAAAGCGGAAGTAACGGTCGATATGGTGCGTAAAGTCCTTGCGGCGCATCTCCTTGCAAAACTCCGACAGGCAGTCGGTGATCAGGCCATAATGCCCGGTCAGCAGGCTCGAGCGCATCTTGGGAATCTCCCAGCCCGGCAGGTAATAGTGGATACGGTCGAAGAAGGCCGAATCGTTGTTAAACTCCGGCGGGAACGGATCAAACAAGTGCGTGGTCTTAAGGACGTTTTGCACGGCGTCGTTGATGTTGCCCTCAAAGACCATAGAGGCATCGGCGTTAATCTGGTCGCGACCGCGCGCGTAGCTGCCACTCGCCATGTAGTCCTTCATAATCTGCACGGCATTGGTGTCCTTAAAGCGCATGCCGGCGACCTCGTCGAACGTCACGCAGTCCCAGTGGCCCACCAAGCCCACGCGGTCGGCGCGCATGGAGTTCATGCGGCCGAACAGGTTGGCCGTGGTGGTCTGGCCGCCCGAAAGCAAGATGGCGTAGGGCGAGACCTCTTTGTAGATATGGCTCTTGCCGGTGCCGCGGGGACCCAGCTCGCACAGGTTGTAGTTGCGCTCGATGAGCGGCACCATGCGCTCGATAAAGTGCAGGCGCTCTTTCTCGGAAAGCTCACTGGGTTCGTAGCCAGCCGAGCGCAGCAGCATATTGAGCCACTCGTCGCGCGTAAAGTACTGGCGCTCGTCGATCATGGCATCCAGGTCCAGATTGGGCATCTGGATGGGCGTGAGCGACGCCACGCTAAACGGAGAGTCCTCGGGTCCGCGCTTTTTGCGCTTGGCCTTGGAGCGGCGCGGCGCATCGTCGCCAAAGACCTCCATGCCAAACTCGTCTTCCTCATCCAAGGGGTGACGATACTCGATGCTCATAATGCACCAAATGCCACCCTGCAGAATCTTGGAATAGTCGCGCACGTACTCGGCAGGCATAACAAACGGCTCGATGGTCAGGTTGGCAAACGACGCCACGTAGATGTCTTTGTACTCGTCAAGCTTGGCCGTCACCTTATCGATGATGGTAAAGCGGCCCAACTCGCGAATCTTGGACTTAATGCGCTCGGACTCGTCGGGACGCACGTAGTTATCGGTGAGGATTCTGCGAATGCGGTCCAAACCCTCTGCCGCGGCATCCTCGTCGTCGGTTGAGCAGTACATGCCCAGCAGGTACTCCAGCACAAAGGTGGGCACGTTGGCGCCGCGCTTCATAAGGGCCGTCAGGTCCTTGCGCACAATCTTGCCAGCAAAGTGCTCGAGCAGCTTGCCGTCCAGGCCATCCATGTCGTAGCCGTCGTCCTCGGGGGCCTCGGCCGCAGCCCGGTCATAGCCATCGGTCGAGGATTCGTCCTCGGCGGGCACCGCAGCCCCCACGGGCGCGGCAGCAATCACCGGCTCCGGGGCAGGCGCAGCAGCCTCAGCCGCCGGGGCCTCCACAGGCGCCGCAGCCTCCACAACCGCCGCAGCATCCACTGGCACGCTCACACCAATCGAGGGAACTTCCCACAGATCGTCGTCATGGCTATCAAACATAGGGCACACTCCTAAAAACCAAAGTCAGCAACAGGGGCAAACGAAACGGCAATGGTATACGTCTCGCGCCAAACGATCTTGCCCGTCTCACGCTCGCGGCAGACCAGATAGTACGGACCCTTTGCCGAGAATCCATCCGCCGCGCGCAGCGCAAACTTGGCATGCACTACGCGCTCCTGCGAATTAACAGAAGTCTTGTTAGCATGCGCCTTGACCGTATCGCTCACCTCGTTGCCGCTTGCATCGGTAAACACCAGCTCGTATTCGCACGGCAAGACCTTGCCTTGGGCTGGTTCTTCCTGGATCAAGTTGAGCGAGAAGAGCGAGTTGGTCACCCGGCGCCCCTCACTTAGCACGCGCAACGTCGCCGCGCGCGTGTCGACAAAGTCCTTGGAACCCGAGCGCGCACGCCAAAAACCGATAACGGGCACGCAAAGCTCCTGCAGGCTCATGCCGCCGTGGACGTAGTTGTTAGTACCACCGGGACGCTTGAAGTGCACGTTCTCGCGCGGGGCAAACCCCTCAAAGCCGGCACCCAAACGTCCCATGTCAACATTAACAAACACCCCGCGTGCCTCGTCCGAAAGCTTGGCCACGGCCTCGTTGGGCACCACCAGATGACGCTTGCCGTGCATGACGGGAGCGTCAAGGAAGGGAAGATCTGGCTTGCCGAGCATCTGACACTCGCTGAGCTCCCGGCGCGTGTAGATAAAGCCGTGATCCGCCGTTATAACAACACGCGCGCCCGGGGCGTCGGTGCACACGCGGCGCGCCAACGTGGCAAGCTCCTCTACGGTGTCCGTACAGGCATCGAAGACGTCATCCTGCGTAGCGGCCTTCTCGCCCGTGGCATCAATCTTGTTGTGATAGAGGTAGACAAGTCTTGAGTCCTTGAGCATCGCCTTGCGCTCGGTTCCCGCCATGTTGAGGTATGCGCTCGAGCGCAAAGCGCGGGCTGTAGGTTCAACGTGGGCAAGCACGGCCTCGCGCTGCGGAGTCGTCGCAGTGGGCATGTCGTCAGCCAACACAAACGCGCCATCCTCTGCAAGCTCAAGCACCTGGTGCGGCAGCAGTGCAGGCATGCCCACCTCGGTAATGGAGGGAAAGACCGCCTGCATGCTAGAGACCTTGACGTTGCCGCCGCGTTCGCGCTCGAGCAGCGCCGCAACGTCGCGGGCAACCTCATAGCGCAGCGCATCGCTCACGATGACGACCGTTGTTTTGGCAGAACCCACAAAGGCGGGTAGCACATGCCAGTAAAACTCATCCTGCCGTGCGGGACCATCGATGTAGCCGCAATCGGCCCACTCCCCTTGCGCAGCAGCCGCCCAGCAGGCATTGGCATCCGCCAAGAACCAGTTGCTGTAGAGATTCTCCACCCAGTCCGCCACGGCGCGGGCAGGTTCCTCGAGTGCATCGCACTCGACGGAGCGCGCCCGCAGATACGCGGTGCACATATGGCGATAGGCAACGTCCATGGCATACCAATCGGACGTGTAGGCATCCCACACCTGCTGGGGTTGCGCCAGATGGAACCCACCCGCGTGCGTCTGTCTAAACGCGCACATATCGGCCACAGCGACAAGCAGGTCAAAGTAGCTCTCGACACGACGGTACCAGCTTAGGTCGCAACGGCGCGCAGCAAAGGCGCGCGCATCCTCAACACGGTCTGCACCTTGCGCAAACGAGCAGAACAGCTGCGAGAGCACAACCTCGTTGACGCACGGGAACACATCAAGCGAAGCCAGCGCATCGATCGGCAGGGTCTCGAACCGTGCAAAGAGCCCGCGGGCATCCTCAACTAAACGACAAATCTCAAATAGGTCCTCGCTCGATGCCCGGGCATCGGCGGCCTGGTCCCACGTACGCACCGCCTCAAGGCAATAGGGGCCGTAGGCGGGAGCCATATAGTTTTCGAGCCCCTTGAGCGCTCCCTCGGGAAGTGCGGTGGATGCCGCCGTAAGAAGCACATGGGATGCAAGCATAAGCAGTGAATCACGCTCGTGCAGCGGTCCCTCAAACCCATAGCAGCGAAGCATAAAGGCAGAGAGCACATCGCGCACGCAGTACTTGTCCATCAACTCGGCCAGCGCCTCGGGACCCTCGTGCAGCAGCATGGTCATACAGCCACGCAGCACAAACGCGGGGCGCGCGTCACCAAGCTCTTTACCGCCAAAAATCACCGTAAGGATGCCGAGTTCGATATCGGATGCGCCCGAGGCATGCGGAACACACGCGGCAAACTTAGCGCAGCGGGTCTTGGCATCAAAGAACGTCTTGTGCTCGCGCAGGCTCTCGCGCACGGCGTCGATATTCTCGATGCCCAGCTGATCGGCCAAAAGCGAAAGATAGTCAGCCTGGAACTGATCGGCATACAGCTCAACATCGGCAAGCCAATCACCCTCAAGCCTGCCGCGCGGGCAACGGCGATACAGCAAGATATCGCTCGCAAGGTCATCGCGGTTGATGAGCTTCTTGACGGCAAACATACGGCCCTCGCAGGCCTCAACAAAGCGCACCGGGCGCTCAAAGTCACCGTGAGCAGGCATTACGCCGGCATCGGCCCCTACGCCGTCGAAACCCTCGGCAGCCAATCGCTCAAACTCAGGAGCAAACTCGCCGTCCGCATCGTGCCAAACCACCACACGGCGCGGCGCGCATGAGGACAACGGCTGCAAAAATCGCAGCTTGAGCTGTTCTTCTACATCGATCTTGGGCATGAATATCCTTACCGTATCTGCAGTTACTTAATCTTCGCCAGCACATCCTGAAACTTGGCGTAGTTGACCTTGACGCCGTCATCCAGGTCGATCTTAATCATCTGGTCTGCCAAGTGGTGCAGTTTCTCCTCGTAGGCAATGGTCTCTTTGAGCTGGTCGTTGAGCTTTTTGATGCGCTTATCCAAGCGCACGCGCTCGCCGCGCTCGGCACTGACAAGGGCATCGTTGGCATACCCGATCTGGGCACGGTAGCGCTCCTGCTGCTCATGCACATAGTCGGTGCGGATGCGAGCCAACAGGTCAGGCTGGTAGCGATGCATGTAAACAAGGCACTTGAAGCCGTTCTTCTTGCCGCTGTCGAACAGCCAGTAGATGGGGCGCTTCTTATAGGTCTGGCAGTGGTCCTTAAAGAAGTCCTTCAAAAAGTAGGTGCGGATTACCTCGCGCGAGGTACCCTTGCCGCCGAGTGCCTCGGCAATAAAGGCCAGGTTCTGCTCAAGCGTCTCCTCGCCATACACGGTGCGCACAAAGTCGATAAAGTAGCGCACGATGTCGTCGTCAAAGTACTCGTCATCGGTAATGGGCAGCACGTTATCGCTATCGGGCATAAAGGTCACATGATCAGAGTTGGGCATCTTGGCCAGGTAGTCATCGACTGTGGCGCCCTGATCGGCCAGGACCAGCCCGTCCACATCCAGCGAATAGCGGCCAAACATGCAGCCCACGGCATAGCTTATGAGCGAGGTGATCTCGTCGCGCTTAGTGCGCACGTATTTGTTGCCCTTATAGCTCTCGGGGATTTCGTCGGCGGTATCGAAGATGCGCGCCACCGAAACGTACTTATCCTCGACCTCGATGGGCACCTCACCCTCCATGTTGTAGATCTTGGCAAAGATTCGGTTGAGCTCCTCCTCGTTAGCGCGGAGCTGCTCGAACCGCTCGTTGACTTCGGCCTTGCGGGCCTCGTATTTTTCTTGAAGTAAAGTGGCCATGGTAGGCCATCCTTTCGTTGCTGTTGGAAACCACTGCGAAGAAACGGATTGCAGTATCCAAAAAACCGCTAAAACGCTCTCCCCGCTGTACAGGAAGCTTGAGGAACTAAGGCGATGTAATTTCGCACCTATTCTAACTACTGGCTTTTATCTCTATATCTCTTGTCCCTTAGCGAGAGCAGATTCACCCATGCATCAAGCGTATCCTCTTTCAGCAGCATTCTTGCCGTGACGTTTCCTTTACCGTTTGCGTCCTGTAAAGCCCACCACACTGATCCATCGGGCTTAACAACTCGCAAATATTGACCATGAGCGAGAGCATTCCTCAGATGCCTAAAAACGGCGTCAAGTCTTCTAAATGAACTTTTATTCTGTCTTTTCCTGCCGGTTTTGGTCTTCGCGCCCGGCTTGAATTCTGATAGCCCAGCAATCCTTTTATTAAGACAAGCCGCTGTTGATAAGCAAATGAGGGCAAACTCGTAATCTCGTTTAATAAAATCAGATGAATCGTTACCTGCTTCGTGGGCCGCTTTTGCAAGGTCATTAGGGGTATATGCCCATCTTGTTTTAACGGCACTGTCGAAACACATCTGTTCAAGAAACGCATTTGCCTGAACAGTAGTATAAATATTCAAATCAGTAATAAACCCATTGGTCTGCCTCGTAGCATCAATAGCTTCTGATTCGGATACAAATCTTTGCAAATATATGCGTAGTTTTTTCTTAGAGACATCGTCCTTATACGATTCATGAACCTGTTTTATCCACGACACATCATTCTTAAGAGGTGGATGTGCGCATTTATTATTGTTAGCCTTTTTCTTCTGCGACATGTGGACTCCTAAACGAGAGGATGACGTTTGAAATCCCAGGAGGTTTCAAACGAGTCCCAGTCGGTTTTTGATAATCCTCTGCTTTCCTTAAATAACCCGTCTACGAGATTGAAGCAACTCAGTAGGACGGGAAATTTATCCACATCACCAGCGTTAACGTTCAGAGTTGGAGCGATTAACGAAAAATACTCTTTAGAAACGCTGGAGTTAAGCAGCGACAACATATAACCGATTTTATCCTCAGGAACAAAAAGGCACATGCCGGCATGCTCTGAAAGACAATTGGACGCATACCTAAACGAAGGGATGGACGAAGTAATCGCCGACCATGAAATGGCGGGCTTGAATTTCAGTTCATCCGAATAATCTTGCGCATGGTTTCCTTCACGCGAGGCCGACTCAAACACACTGTGACCGTTATTTGACCAATCAATTACAGAGTCAAGATTACCGAACCATTTACGATAAGAGCCTCCCTTTGTGCAGGGGTGCCATTTTCTGCCACTAAATAAATCGGATACAGATGATGACGAAAAACCGATAGTCCCAACGGCGCACTCCCACCAAAGTCTAATGAACTTATCATTTTTACCAGTGATAATTCCTTTAGACGTTCTTCCGAACGAAGATAGTTTAACGCCATCAGCCATCGCAGAGAGTAGTCCGTCGCTGGCCCAGTAGGCTATGGGGGTGCCGGGAATCTGCTTGAAGGTGTCGGCGTCGCGGCGGTAGAACCAGCCGCAGTCGAGGTTTTCGATCGCCTCGAGCAGCTTGAGGCGCTTCGCCTCGCTGCCGTTGATGTCGACGAGGCGAACGTAGGCGCCACCGCATGCCGCGCGGCCGTTGTAGATGACGTCGGCGGTCACATTGACGACCTCGCCGCCGATGGCGTCGAATGCGCGGGGGCCGAGGTGCGCCATCGAGACGATCGTCTTGCCGTCGATGAGCGAGGAGCGCATCTTCTCGAAGCTGCCCAGGAACATCCAGCTCTGCATGGTGACCATGGCCGCGTAACCGCGGTCCTTGGCAAGGCTGAACCCGCGCTCGATGAAGCACGTGCACAGGTCGCTCTTCACGTCGGGGTAGTTCTTCTTGACCCACTTGCTCATGAATGGATTAAAGCTGCTGCTGCCCATATACGGAGGATTCGCAACGGTGCAGGTAAAACGACGGGACAGCTTCTCGCAGATGGCGGCAGCGCTTTCGAGCTTAGTTTTGGCCGTAGCGGCAAAAAGGTCATCGGAACAACTCGCGGCGGCAGCCTTGAGCTCGTCGATCTCGTCCTCTGAGGGATTGAGCAGCGAACCGATCTCGCCCAAATGACTCAGCTCCTCGGCGAGCTTCTTGTTACCCGGCAGCTCGTCCTCCCCTAGCGGGATGCTCGAGAGCACGGTAACGTCGGCGCGAACACCACGCCTAAAGAAGCGACGGTCGTGCTCGCGGGCGCACATGGCAAGCGTCAGCTCCGCGATCTGTGCCGCGCGGGAATCGATTTCCATACCTGCAAGGTTTTTAGTAAGAATGAGCTCGGGAATCTCGCGCTCACGATAGCCGCGCTCCTCGTACATATGGAAGAGCAGCTCAAACGCATAGACCAAGATATGGCCCGAGCCGCATGCGGGGTCGCAGAGGGTTATCTCCTCGGGACTCGAAATGCGGATGAAGTCCTCGTGCTCAGTATCGGGCTCGATGTAATACTCCATGCGCTCGCGTAGCGAACTCCCCGGATTGTTGAGCATCCACAGACGGCCGAGTGAGTTCTCGACCATATAGCGCACAATCCACTCAGGGGTGAAGAGCTGCGTGGCGGGCGCGATGTCCGCCGCCGCTGCCTTGCGCTTGGACTTGAAGAACTCGTCTTTAACGTCAGCGTTGTAGTACTGATACATCCAACCCAGAACGGTCACGCCCTCGCGCCAGTCCTCGTCAGTGAGAACGGCATTGAGTTTGCCCACCACACTGTCAGCCATCATGAGGCCCTGGGGCAACAGCAGCTCCATGGCTCCGCCCACGCGTTCAAAGACGCCCGGCAGGCAATCGGCAAGCTCCTCGCACTGAGCAACAAACAGGTAGCGCCACAACGGTTCATCCAAGCCCGCCATCTTGAGCTCGGCTATGCGATCGGTATCGGCCGTCGTTATTTCCACGTCCAATGCGTTCTCCACGGCCTCGCTGCCATGGCTGCCGTCCGCACAACTTAGCATGCGCATACGGCTGGGAAGCCATCCGCATGCATCCATGAAGCGAATGGCCACGATGCGGTTGAACCAGGTGTAGGCCGCACGGTCGCGCAGCGCCTCGTGACCCACCTCCGCCTGCATGCGCAGCAGTTCGTCGCGTTGCTCAATCTCAGCCGGACTTAGGGGCAGGCCGTTGACGGTCTCGGACCCAACGGGCGCGGGTGCAGGTTCGGTGATGCCGTAGCGCACCATCTGCGCCTCCACGCCTTTGATGAGCTCCGTACGGGCCCAGGTGCAGAAGCTCTTAAGAGCAGAATCGTTCATGGTTGATGAGCCTTTCTAAACGCCATAAGCCACCGGTGCGCGCTTTGGCACCGGTGGCTCCGCGGGTTAGTTGATACGGATCTCGTCGTTTGCAGCGAGCGCCTGCATAAGGCGGGAGCGCAGTTCGTCCACGTAGCGCTCCACGTCCTCTGCGGACAAGAGACGACTCGGCTTGGCCAGATCGGCGCGGCGCACAGTCTTGATCTTGCGCTGGGGCTTGGGCGCGGGCACGGGAGCAGACGGTGCGGCACCCTTGTTGGAGACCTTCTTGACCACCTCGCCCGTACTCATGACCTCGGTGGTGCGGCGCTCGTTGTCCATACGCACGCGGGCCTCATCCACAGCGTCGTACATCGCGTTGGCCGCCGCACTGAGCCAGTCGCCCCAGTTAGTTGCAACAACGCTCAGTTCGTTGAGACTTTGAGCGCTGTGAGCACGGTTTTTGAACGACTCGTATTTAGTGCCGGCGTCTGCTATGGCATCCTTGGCCTGATTGACAAAGCCCTTTTGACTCTCGGCCTGCGCCCGCAGGTCTTGCAGATCGCTCTCGATGCGACACAAAAACTCATTGCGGCGGATGCCCAACAGCTTTTTCATGTCATCCTCGACGGGATCCATAAGCGGCTGCAGGTCTTTAATACGGCCGTAGGGCTTGGGATCTTTGAGGATCTCACGAACCGTTGCCACGTTCTCCACCGCACCGGGAATGTCATCGGAGGCATACTCGATACCCTCGGTGCGGTTCAAGAAATCCCTGGCGTGGTCAAACGCTGTTCGTTGATTGGACTCGAAGAACTCAACCACCTTGTCAAAGTCTTCCTTGGCATCGAGCAAACGCTCCTCATGCTTGGTGAACGTGGTCAAGAACGCCTCGGACTCGCTCTGGTCCTTAAGAACGTCGACGACCTCAGAGCGCATCTTCTCGCACTCGCCCTCGCCAGGATACGGATAGAGCGGTTTGATGCCCGTATAGTAGTCGCGTGCTATGGCGAGGCACGACTCGCGCAAGTCCTCAAGGCGCTCCTTGAGCTCGACCACGAGCCTATCCTCGTTGGAGGGCACGGTCTTGAGATCAAACAGGTCACACATGAGTTCGCCCGTGGCGCGCAGCAACCGGTCGCTCATGCGCATGCGCAAGCGCACCTGGGCCTTATCGGCATCCTTGCGCAGGAGCGCCACCATGCGGCTGTCGTTAGCTTGAACCGTCTGACCGCCAAACAGCACCTGCGCGCGCTGCTCCACCACAAGCTGCGCCACCACATTTGCGATGTCGACCTCGCGCCAGCCAAAGGGCCTTTGCTGGTACTGGCGCTGGATATCGCCCATAGCGGTATCTAGGTGGCGCTGGTGCTGCACTTTGAGGTAGTCCTCGACCTCTTTGAGCGCACGCGTGTTACCTGCATCCATGCCAGCGAGCCCCACTTGAACGTTGCCCGCCAGCGTGGAGCGAATATCGGAATCGCTCGTGGCCGGCGCGCCGATATAGTCGGCCTTTTCAAAGACCACGTCGCACAGCTGCGCCAGCACCTGCTCAAAGACCTGGGCGGGCTTGGCCGCGCGGACCTCAACCATGCGGTCGTTGACTGCGCAACGTGCGTGGAGCACAGCCTCGCTCAAAAGGGTATCGGCCTCCTTCTCGTTATAGGCCGCCTCGCGCATCTTGGACTCGACGATCTGGCGCGTACTCGGCTGAAGCTCCTGGAGATTTCGCGTCTTGGCGTACTTACGGATCTTGGCAGCGTTGACGAGCGTCTCCCAATAATCCGCCTCGTCGCTCAAGACCACGATGGCTTTGCCCGAAGAAGCCAAGGCCAGCTCGGTATCGTCCGCACGGCCCAGGTCGCTCGCCATAGTCGCCACGTAAAGCTCCATGCCGCCCATGCTGGTACCGTGGATTGAGCCGTCCACATAGCGGTCAAACGGAAAGTCGTTGGCCCCGCGGTTGAGTTTGCGCGCGGTATAGATGCTGTCGAACAGACGCTTTTTGATAGACTCGATCACCTGCGCGTTATCGATCGGGGTGTGTGCGATCTCCTGCGCTATCTCCTGCTCCTCGTCGGTGAGGAAGCTATAGGTATCGCCCTGGCGCGCCACGTAGTTCTCGCGCTCCAGACGGGCAAGGGACTCCTTGACGCGGTCCTTGAGGGCGCGCTTGTCCACGTCGAGGCCGTCTATCATGAAGATGGAGATGTTCTCGACCGTGGCCTTGACGTAGCCGATGTAACGAATCAGGTACAGGAGCTTGAGCACCTGAACGTCGTAGGGTTCAAGGCCCTTTGCGTCCTCGGCCGCGCGGACCGCGCGATCGACCACCTGGTTGATGCCGTGCTCAAGGTCTTTGGAGATAGTGTTGAAGAAGCGCCAGAACGGCACGAGTGCACCGGTCTGGTCACGCTGGATGGCCTGAGCGCTCTCCTGGAACGCGCTCAGCATGGAGCGCTCGCCTGTGGACATGTGTTTAGCCTTGACACCGTGTTTGCGCACCTCGGTCATCACGTCGGGCAGGAGCTTAAACTGATAGCCCACAAACGGGTAGCTGGCCACAAAATCCTTGGAGTTAGCGTAGCCGGCAAGGTCGGAGCGCGAGCCACCCTCAAAGGTAAAGTTGTTTTTGAGCACGGCGGTGTCTTGCTCGTAGACCCGTGCAAGCATATCGGCCGCCGGCGCGGTCTTCTCGAGCAGACGGCGCTGGATGACCTCGTCCACGCTGGAGCTGGAGAGCGAAAGGCGGGTATTGAAGCGGCCTTGGATCTTTGAAAAGTCGTTGCCCACGGGCAGGCTCAGGTTGTCGATGGCCTCCTGGCTCGTGACCATCACCCACACGCGGCCACCGCAGGCGGCACCCAGCTCCTCGACGATGGTCTGAAGACTCAACATAAGGCTTGGATCCCGGTCGTTTGTAATAAACTGACCCACCTCGTCGACCATAAAGAGCAAACGGTAGTTGCCGCCGTGGGCCGCTGCCTGAGCGTCTACGTAGTCCTTGACCTTTTTGGCAAAGACATCGGGGGCCAAAACCTCGTCCTCAGAACCCTCAAGCCAGTTCCATGCGGCCTTTTCGCTCATGCTGAGCACGCTCTGCAGCACCTCGACGACGTCGTCCTCAAAGTAGCTGTAGGTGTCGCGGGTCTGGAGCCAGGACTCGCCGTTGACGCGCTCAAAGGCCTCGCGGAACTCTTGGGTTTTGCCCAGGGAATCGATGTGTTCCTCGAGCTTTGCAAGCTTTAGGTCCTCGCCGTAGAAGCCGCGCGCCTCGTAGAACATGCGCTCAAAGCCGCGAAGCAGCGCCGTGGGAGCCGTATCGCCCTGCTTCCACTGGCCCGCCTTGCTATCGATGTTAAAGAGGATGGCCTGCGTGGACACCGAGCAGGCGCGCTCCATGGCAGCCTCGACCATGGGGTCGACGATCTTGCCGTCAAAGTAGCGGATGGCGCTCTTGCCGCCGATCTGGCGATTCTCGAGCAGGTAGCTCAGCATCTTGAGGAAGTGCGATTTACCGGAACCGAAGAAACCACTGATCCACACGCCGATCTTGTCGGTGGGCACATCGATGGCATCGCCGTAGGCCTTGAAGAACGTGGCAAAGTGCCTCTGCAACTCGCGCGTCACCACGTACTCGTCAAGCTCCTGGCGGATGGACCCATCTTTTGAATCCTGGACCTTGACCACGCCGTTGATGGAGCGGTTGATGTCTTTTGCAAAGAGGTCGCGAATGATCGTGTTGTCCATGGGTGCTCCTTTGAGTTTGGGAACGTTATGGCAAAGGGTTGTTACCGGCGGCAGGGACTTGCCTGCGGGGAGCCGTGCTTGCGAGATATCGATGGCGCGGTAGTAGTTGTCGGCCGGCAGACGGTTAAAGAGCTGGAAAGAAGAGCCGTTGAAACTGCCCGGATAGGCGGCGACCACAGGCACCTCATCAAAATCCGCAAGCATGCAGTGGAGAAGCGTGTGTATGCGAAAGAACGGGAAAACCTCGCCCGCGCCGGTGAGGAGAACGACGTCTCCAGGCGCGTGCGGCTCGGTCTGCTCAAGGATGTACGCGGCGACTTTCTCGGGCGAGGCGAACTTGGCCACGTCCTCGAGTACGCGCTGGGTACCGCGGCGCTCCTCTTGGTGCGGGATAGCATTGAGGACACGGCGCTTTTCGAGAATTGCCAGCACGGCGTCGTAAAGGTTCACGACCTTGAGCGTGCACGGAAGCTTGTCGACCTCGGCATCGCGTGAAAGGGTGTCAAATAATGCACGCGCCTCAAACTCCAGCGCGGGGTCATAGCAAAAAGTGTGGAAGCCGATCTCATTGCCTATGCCCTTGTTGGCCAAAAAGTCCTCGCTGCACAGGCACTCGCGCAGAAGCTGCGCACGGCGCTCAAATTCCTGACAGGCGCGCTCGGAGCGGGCATGCGCCGCCACGACGCTCTTGCGGGAATGGATGCCGATATTGGTGGTGAGATCGGTCGCCGGGGTGATGACAGGGTCGACGGCGCTTTTGACGGGAGCCACGCTACATCACCGCCCTGCCGGTAAGGGCCGCGATAAGCGACTGCTCGCCAAGCTGAATCAAGGCTTGCTCGACATCGGAATCGAGGAAGAGTGGTGACAGGCGCTCGGACTCCGGGCCCTGGCCCTCGCCGATAAGGCCGGCATGGCGGAGCGCCTGGCGGAGCGAGCCCTTAATGCGCTTGACCGTGGCCTCAGTCCAGCGGGCCGCGTCCGGATACTCCGTGGTAAAGCGTGTCATAAAGGCGTTGAGGTCAACCGCCGTAAAGGCATAATCGAAGTTTTGTAGGCGCTCCCCTACCTCGACGAGCACGAGCTCGCGCACGATATCGTAGCGACAGATCATGCTGTAGAAGATGGCCTGGTCCGCCTGCGTGGGAGTGCCGGATGCCATGAGCCTGGTTAGGGATGACGCAGCCTCGACGGCGGTTTTGGGGTCGATGCCGCGCGCGGCGCATACGGCGTCCGTGGGCACCATGGCGTCGAGGCGGCGAAGGCACACGGTTGCACGGTTGGCGACCATGCGCTCCGTGGGATATTGAAAGAGGTTCTCGCTCTTTACGCGTACAATAACCTGCTCGTCGCTTGCGCTCTGCGTGCGCAGGGCAGCGACGATGCGCATCTCATGCGGGAGGAATTGCTCGCGGGTGAGCACCCCCCCGAACGCTTTTTGTGGTTACATCCACAGTGCACGCTCCAAGGGTGTCAGAGGCTGTCACAAGTGCGCCGCAGCCCGGCAGGCAGGCGCGGCGCACATGACAATAATCATACCTGTTGGTAAAAAAGTTACCACGCCCAGAGTGCCAAATGTTGAGCAACAAAATTAAATCCGGTTAACGGTCATTTTCGCAGCTTAGAAACTTTAACGAGGTCGCCCCAAATCACACTTGCCAGACAACCGCGCTTACGAATGCAGGCGCGCACACGCCCAACGCCACCCTCCGCTACACTCAACATAGAGTTCTACATATGATTCTATGTAAGGAGTTTCATATGCCTGTCGTAAAGCCTATTTCTGATCAGACGCGCGCGCTAACTACCATTCAGGAACGCGAAGATCACATTCAACGTACCATCGCTCATGGTTATGACGACCTCACCAACGGTCGTGTGCGCCCCTGGAAACAAGCGAAGACCGAGGCGGATCGGATGCGAGCCTCGAGATAAGCCCTCCCCCATGTAACCATCCTGTAAATCATAGCGGCGCAGTCGAGTTTTACCGTGATGCGGTCGCGCCTAGCGCTCCACTGTGCTAAAGTATCCCGAACGTTCAAACGACTACGAGGGGGAACTAGAAGATGGCACGTGTGCACAACTTCTCAGCTGGCCCGGCCGCACTGCCTACAAGCGTGCTCGCCGAGATCGCCGACGAGATGATGGACTACCGCGGTTGCGGCATGTCCGTGCTCGAGATGAGCCATCGATCTAGCATGTACCAGCAGATCATCGACGACGCCGAGGCAACCCTGCGTCGCCTGCTGAGCATCCCCGACAACTACCGCGTCCTGTTTTTGCAGGGCGGCGCCACACTGCAGTTTGCGGGCATCCCCATGAACCTCATGCGCCGCGGCCGCGCCGGCTACATCGTGACCGGCAACTTTGCCAACAAGGCATACAAAGAAGCCGCCAAGTACGGTGAGGCCGTGCTGCTCGCGAGCTCCGAGGACACCAACTTCGACCGCATTCCCAACATGGCCGACATCAACGCGTGCATTGCCGACGAGGCCGCGGGCAACGGGCTCGACTACGTCTACATCTGCCAGAACAACACCATCTTTGGCACCATGTACCACGAGCTGCCCGCTTGCGGCGACGTGCCGCTGGTCGCCGATGTCTCGAGCTGCTTTTTGTCGCAGCCGCTCGACGTCGAACGCTACGGGCTCATCTACGCCGGCGCGCAGAAAAACGCCGGCGCCGCGGGCGTGACCGTGGTCATCGTGCGCGACGACCTCATCGCAGATGGCCCCGCCTTTGCGCAGACGCCGCAGTACATGGACCTCAAGACCCAGGCCGCCAAGGGCTCCATGCTCAACACGCCCAACACCTTTGGTATCTACGTATGCGGCAAGGTGTTCCGTTGGGTTGAGAAAACCGGCGGACTTGCCGCCATGGCCGAGCGCAACTGGGCCAAGGCCAATCTGCTCTATGACCTGCTCGAGCACAGCGAGCTGTTCCATAGCACTACGCAGGCCGACAGCCGCTCCATCGCCAACGTCACCTTCCGCACCGGCGACGCCGAACTCGACGCGGCCTTTGTCGCAGGCGCGGCCGAGCACCAGATTCAAAACGTCAAGGGCCATCGTCTGGTAGGCGGCATGCGCGCCAGCGTCTACAACGCCGTAACCATGGAAGACGTGCAGGCACTGGCCTCGTACATGAAGGACTTCGAAACGCAGCGTAGTTTGAGCCCGCGATCTAACTAGCCCGCAACGCGCGGGCCGACCAGCCACTTCAAACCACCTGTTTAAACCAAACCTGCTAAGGAGTTTTTCATGCGCAAGATTAAGACCATCGACGACATCACCAAGGACGGCAAAGTCGAGTTTGGCGAGGGCTACGAATTTGTGAGCACCGCCGAGGAGGCCGACGCCATCCTGATGCGCTCGACCGACCTGCACGGCTACGAGCTGCCCGAGGGCATCCGCGCCATCGCCCGCTGCGGCGCCGGCGTCAACAACATCCCCGTCGAGGAGTACGCCAAGAAGGGCGTCGTCGTCTTTAACTCCCCCGGCGCCAACAGCAACGCCGTCAAGGAGCTCGTCCTGGGCATGCTGGTGCTCTCGAGCCGCGGCGTAGTGCAGTCGATGAACTGGGTGCGCGACAACGCCGACGACCCCGAGATCCAGGTCGATGCCGAGAAAGCCAAGAAGGCCTTTGTGGGCCGCGAGCTCAAGGGCAAGCGCATCGGCGTCATCGGTCTGGGCAACGTGGGCTCCAAGGTCGCCAACGCCTGCGTCGACCTGGGCATGAACGTTTACGGCTACGACCCGTTCATTTCCGTCGAGCACGCGTGGGTGCTGAGCCGCGAGGTGCAGCGCGTGGGCACGCTCGAGGACCTCTGCCGTGGCTGTGACTACCTCACCGTGCACGTGCCCAGCAAGGCCGACACCATCGGCATGATCAGTACCGAGCAGATCAACCTGCTGGCACCCGACGCCGTGCTGATCAACTACGCACGCGAGACCATCATTGACGAGGATGCCGTCGACGCCGCCCTGCGCGCGGGCAAACTCAGCTGGTTTAGCTGCGACTTTGCCACGCCCAAGACCGTCAAGATGCCCAATACGTTTATCACCACGCACTCGGGCGCCGGCACAGGCGAGGCCGAGGCCAACTGCGCCGACATGGCCATCAGCGAGCTCAAGGATTACCTGGAGAACGGCAACATCGCACACAGCGTCAACTACCCCGCCTGCAGCATGGGCAAGGCGCGCGCCGCGAGCCGCATCGCCTGCCTGCACGCCAACGTGCCCAACATGATCGGCCAGATCACGGCCATCCTAGCCAAGGACAACGCCAACGTGCAGCGCATGACCAACGAGTCTGCCGGCGAGAACGCCTACACCATGTTCGACACCGACGAGCACCTGGACAGCAGCACCATCGAGGCGCTCAAGCAGATTCCGTCGATGTATCGCGTGCGCGTGATCAAATAGCGCCGGCTGATCTGACGGGCAGTTCCCCATGTGGCCTGCCCGTCACCGACATTGAATGCCCGCGGGGGCGCCTTTCGCACGAGAGGCGCCCCCGTTTTTGTGAGCGCTCCATTAAATGCACCGAGCCGCTTCTTGGCATACAATCTGTATGTTGACCTAACTATCTGTGAGGTGCCTATGGTTGATACAGATTTTGCTTGGCGGCTTGCGCAAGGGCTCGTGCGGATCGACAGCTCAGACCCGGGTGCGTATGAGGGCGAGATTGAACGCTATATCAAAGCGTTGGTTGAGGAGCGGTTGGCGCAGCTGAGCCATCCGGTACTCGATGCCGTGCAGATTGCAGAGCTCGAAGTACTCCCCGGGCGCCGCAACCTAATGGTCACCGTGCCGGGACTGAGCGACGGGCCACGGCTCGTCTATATCTGCCATATGGATACCGTTACGCTGGGCGACGGCTGGGACGCGGACATTCCGCCGCTCGGAGCGATCGTGCGCAACGATAAACTCTATGGCCGCGGTGCCTGCGATATGAAGGGTGGCCTGGCCTGCGCCATTGCCGCACTGGTCCATACGCTCGAGCGCGTGGTGGCGGATGGCGCGCTGCCCCGCCGCGGCTTTTCGCTCATCTGCTCGGTCGACGAGGAAGATTTTATGCGCGGCTCAGAGGCCGCGATCGATGCTGGCTGGGTCGGCTCGCGTGAATGGGTGCTGGACACCGAGCCCACCGACGGACAGATCCAGGTGGCGCACAAGGGGCGTACGTGGTTCGAGATTGAAATGGCTGGCGTGACGGCGCATGCGAGCCAGCCCTGGAAGGGCGCGGATGCCGTCGCCGCCATGGCCGAGGTCGTGTGTTCGCTCCGTCGCGCGTTTGTGGCGCTGCCCGCGCACGATGAGCTGGGGCCTTCGACCATCACGTTTGGACAGATCGAGGGCGGATATCGCCCCTACGTCGTACCCGACCGCGCCAAAGTCTGGGTCGACATGCGCCTGACCCCGCCGACCGATACGGCCGCCGCGACGCGCATGGTAGAGCAGGCCATCGCCGTCGCCGAAGCCGTCGTTCCCAGTTGCCATGGCAGCTACACCGTGACGGGCGACCGCCCCGCCATCGAGCGCGACCCGAACTCTCCCCTTCTAGCAGCGCTCAAGCGTGCTGCCGATGACGTGACGGACGCGGACACGACCGTCGGCTTCTTTACCGGCTACACCGACACTGCCGTCATTGCCGGCAAGACGGGTAACCGCAATTGCATGAGCTACGGTCCCGGGTCGCTCGCGCTCGCGCACAAGCCCAACGAATATGTGCCCCACGCCGATATCGTTCGTTGTCAGCAGGTGCTAATCGCGCTCGCCGATAACGTGCTCTGGGACGCGAGCGGCCAAGTTGGGGCATAATAAGCCGCGAACAAACCGACTCGTGCGTTAGGACCGCCCATGAAAGCACTTCCGTTTCCCTGCATCCGCCCGGCTCAGGACCGCGTGCTCGAGGCGCTGCCTGCAATGGGCAGCATCCTGAGCGGCAACGATGCTCTGCGCGGAGCCATTGCCGATGGTCTGATGCTCAAGGACCCGGGTGCGGCGTATTACGTGTACGAATGCTCGGGCGAGCCGGGATGCGTGACGGGTGTCGTGGCGATTTGCCCGGTTAACGTGCTGACGGGTAGCGACGAGGCTGCCGCCGAGAGCGTCGACGCACTCGCCGCTGCGCACGCGATCGCCGAACTCAAAGTTCAGCCTCGTCCCGTGTCGCTCGCCTACGAGGCCTCACCCGTCATGGATATCATCCTGGGCGCCGCCAAAGAGGGCGCGTCGCTCTACGCCGTCACCGACCCCGCGGGCATTACGCACCGCGTGTGGGAGGTCAAGCGCGAGGACGCCGTCGGCGCCATCCGTGCCATGCTCGACCAGGCGCCGGAGCCGGCACTGGCCGACGACCCTGCCTACGCTGCCGCACTAGTCGAGGCATCACAGCTCCTGGCCGACGATGCCCATGCTGCCGGCACCTACACGGGCAAAGAGCCGTTCAACTTTGCTGTAGCCGCACTGTTCCCCGCCGCGCAGATCGCCGACGCCGCGCCGCAGGTTCCGACGGGTCTGCTCACGCACCAAGTCGCGCGGTTCTAGCAAGACCAGACCGCGCAGCACAAAAATCGGCAGCTCAACAAACAGGGGGAGGAGATGCAGCAGGTACATGCATCTCCTCCCCTTTTGCGTCGAGAAGTTATGCCGGCGATCCGCGTCGCCACGCCCGCGCTACCCGCGCTGCGGACCCGCGGCAGCCACGAGCGGCTCTAGCCCCAGCTCGCGCGCGTAGTCTTCCTGCGTAAAAATCTCAATCAGTTCAAACGTATCGGTCGCATCATCAAACGCAAAGTGCAGCACCGAGCAGTTGCCCGGCACGCGATCGCGCTCGTCGGCCGCCGCACCCTTCACGTGATCGATAAACTCCTTGATAGCCGAGCCATGGCTTACCGCGAGCACGCACGTATGGTCCGGACGCTGCATAAGCTCGGTCAGCGTCGCCACCATGCGCTCGCGCACCTGCATCTGGCCCTCGCCGCCAAACTGACGATAGAAATCGCGCCACGGGCGCTCGGGCATAAGCATCACGCGCTCGGCCTCAAAGTCGCCAAAGAACCACTCGCGCAGGCCATCCAGGCGCTCGTACGCCAAGCCCGGCCACAGGTTGGCGATAGTCTGCTCGGTGCGATGAAGTGTGGAGGTGTAGGCATGATCGGGCTCAATGCCGCGCGCACGCAAAAACATGCCGGCACGCGCCGCCTGGTCGCATCCCAACTGCGTAAGCGGCGAGTCACTCCAGCCCTGAATAATGCGCTTAAGGTTAAATATCGTCTGTCCATGACGAACCAGATACAGGTCTTTATTCATAGGGGTCCTTTCGTTCGTTACCAATCAAGGAGCGAAAACGCCCCGTCGCGATAGCCAAAATGAAGCACGGCACCGTTGTCGGGTAGCTCTCCCCCGCCAGTCACATACTCAAGAAACTCCTGGCAGGCTGAGCCGTGGGAAACCGCCAGCACGCAGTCGTGCTGCGGCCTGGCCATGATGCGGGACAGCGCCGCGACCATGCGTGACTGAAGCTGCACTTCCGACTCGCCGCCAAAGGCCACCGGATAATCGCCCCAGGGCTGCGGCGGCATCTCGCGATTTGATGTGCCCTCCAGCGAGCCAAAATGCCACTCACGCAGGTCATCGACCAGCTCAATGGAACGACCCTCGCCAACGATAAGCTCGGCCGTATGCCGCGCCCGGCCCAACGGCGAGGAATACACATGATCAAAGGCCACGCCACGCGCCGCAAACGCCGTACGCGCCGTCAGCGCCTGCTCGCGCCCGCGCGCCGTAAGCGGCGAATCGTGCCAGCCCTGCAAAATGCTCTGCACATTGAGCTCAGTCTGCCCATGCCGCACCAAATACAGATCTGCCACACACCCTCCCCTCGTACCACCACAAAGGGGACAGGAGTCTTTGTGGTGATTTTGCCGCCGGATTGCGCCGCAACGACGCACAACTACAGCAGCACGTCGGCAAGCGGACGCTTGGGTACGTGGTGCACCCGCGCCTCGTCGCGCCAATAATTAATTGAGCCGTCGGGGTTGGAATCGATCGCATCGATCACCTGCGTCTCGGCCGGAACGCCAAACGCCATGATCAGCTTGAGCTCATACTTGTCGCTATCGAGCCCCATGGCATCGATCGCGTGGGGCGTAAAGGCCTTGAACATGCAGGCAGCCACCTCGGGCGTGGCGCTGCGGGCGGCGAGCATCATCGTCTGCGCGGCAATGCCCGTGTCGACCTCGGTAATGGGAGCGGCTGGCTTGCCCGGAACGGCGCGCTCAGCCAAAATCGCGATGTAGCCGGTCGGGCGCTCACCCTCGGCAGGACCCGGCCAATCCTTAAGCGCACCGGCCCACGCGAGCTCATCAAATACGCGCGCGCAATCCTCGGCACCGCTCACCACATAAAAACGAAGACGCTGAGCATTGGCACCACAGGGAGTCAGGTGCGCCAGCTCCGCCAGCTCAAGCAAAAGCTCACGCGGCACGCGCATGGACTCGTCAAAGCGACGGCACGTGCGGGCGCGGCGAACCAACGCATCAAACGCGTCCAAGCCGAGCTTTTCGCAACCCTGCTTTGCCATCGATTCGACACTCGACGGTGCCTCGGGAACTGCTTCGTTCATAGGGACCCCCAATACAAGCCAATTGTCCTTAGGAAAATCTAACCTAAAACGTAGGCAATAACGAACAGGGCTGCAATGTTCTACACCTGTTGAATAGAAAATCGCGACGTGGGGAACACCGGAAACAATTCGGGACCTTTGGGTTACGTTTCGCCCTCCCCGACCCATACGCCAGCGCCTTTAGGCGATACTGGTTGTAACGATCAAGGCTTACGCCGCACGGAAAGGAGACATTATGGGCATCTTTAAGAACGATGACCAAAAATCGAGCCAGTTTGGATTTGACGAGAAAAGCATGGCGGGCAAAGCCGTCAAGGCCGTGCGCTGGATCTACGCCATCACGGGCGTCGTGGCGTTCATTGCTGGTATCGCGCTGCTTTTTGCACCCGCCAAGTCCCTCGTCTTTTTGGCGACCGTCCTGGGCTTCTACTTTGTGATTACGGCAGCCATCAGGCTGTTCACTGCCATTTTTGAGCCGCTGCTGCCCACCGGCTGGCGCGTGACGAGCATCATCTCCAACCTACTCATTATCTTGGGCGGCGTCATAATCCTGCGCAACCAGGCCTTCTCGACCGCGACGCTCACCACGATGGTGGTTATCGTGGCCGGCTTTGGCTGGATTGTCGAAGGTGTCATGTCCATTCTGGAGTCCGAGCTTTCGTCCAACCGCGCCCTCGCTATCCTGAGCGGCGCACTCTCCATCATCGCCGGCATGTTCGTGTTTATCTATCCGCTGTGGTCGGCCAAGATGCTCGTTATCTTTAGCGGCGCCGCGCTGCTGGTGTTTGGCGTTACGCTGATTGTTCGCGCTATTCAATTTGGCAAACTGGTGCACTAGATGCCGCGAACGCTCTTTATTGATGCCGACGCATGCCCGGTCACGCGCGAGTCGATTGATTGCGCGCGGCGGGCGGGCGTCGCCGTTGTTATCGCCGGCAACAGCACGCAAAACCTGGAACGGCACATTCGCCGCGACGACCCGCGTGATGCCGAGCACGCGCGACGCGGCTTTTGGGTCACGACGCTCGATGTGAGCGTGGGCGCCGACAGCGCCGACTTTGCCATTGTCGAACGCCTGCAGGCGGGCGACGTAGTCGTGACGCAGGACATTGGCTTGGCGAGCATGGTGCTCGGCCGCGATGCCGCCGCCATCGGCGTGCGCGGGCGCGTCTACGATAAGGCGACCATCGACATGCAGTTGTTTATTCGCCACGAGGAAAAGAAGGTACGCCGCGCCGGCGGACGCACTCGCGGACCGGCGGCATTTACCAGCGAAGACCGCGCCCGCTTTAAACGCAACCTCACTGAGCTGCTGCACTAACCAAGGTAGATTTTCGGGACATGCCCGGAAATCTACCTTTTTGTTTTGGCAGCGGAAATGCCCTGGTCACAGGGGTAGATCGTAAGACATGTCCCAATAATCTACTTAAAGGCCAACGGCGGAGAGGATGAGGCCCCAGCCAGCACCGATGACGTACATCATGATCAGGAACAGGACGTTTTCGCGGGCGCTGCGGTTGGTGCGGAACAGCACCAGGTAGCCCACGCCAGCGGAGATAAGCGTGCCAGCGAGCATCGGCGCCAATTGCAGCGCACCTTCCAGGTACAGTTGCGTGATGACGACGCTGGCCGAGCAGTTGGGAATCAGGCCGACAAGCGCCGAGCCCAGGACCGCAAGCGTCTCGTTGCCGCGCAGGAACTGCTCGATTGCGGACTCGCCGAACGTCTCGAGCACGGCGACCAGAATCAGCGTCACCAGGAAAATAAAAACCGAAACCTGCACAGTGTGTGAGATCGCGCTGCGGATAATCGACAGGACAGGCGCGCCCTCATGGGAGTGGTCGTGGCTGTGGCCGTGGTGGTGCTCATGCTCGCCCGTGTGACCGTGATCATAGCTGTGTCCGTGGTCGCGCTCGTGTTCATCTTCATCTTCATCACAACCGCAATGGTCGCGCTCGCACAGCTCATGGATGTGGTCGGCGCTCACGCCCGCCTCGGCCACCTCGTCGATGATGTCACCGCCAGTGTGGTCGTCGTGCGCGCAGTTCACGTGGTCCGGGTTGGCCGCGGTTCCCAGCACGGTGCGGCGAATCGCCGCATGCGCGCGAGCGTTACGACGCAGGCCGCGAATGGCGGCGTCCACGATAAAGCCCGTGACCAGCGCGATCAGTGCCTTCGAAGCCAAAAGCATCGCCATGGTCTGCACGGGCACCTGCTCGGCGAGCAACAGCGGCAGCATCTCATCGGAGGTCGAAAGGAACACCGCCACCAACGTGCCCAAGGTCACGACACGACCGGCGTACAGCGTGGCCGCCATTGCCGAAAAGCCGCACTGCGGCACCATGCCCAGCAACGAGCCAACCACGGGGCCCGCAGCACCGGCGCGCTTGATGGCGCCGTTAACGCTGTCGCCCGCGACGTGCTCCAGGATCTCGAGGGCCAAATATGTCACCAATAAGAACGGTACCAGCGAGAGCGTGTCCTTGCCGGCGTCGAACAGAATATCAATCAGCAAATCCATGACGGATGGAACCTTTCGTGTCTTTCGGCAGCATTGTAAAAGTCCTAGCGGTCAACTAGGGTATTGTAGTTGTCCTAGGCGCGATGCCAATAGTTGCCCATGGTAAACTATCATCTCGCCACATCTTAATGACCCTGAGCCGCACGACGCGGCCCATCCAAGGAGCAGTTATATGAACGTTTCACAAGCACTCGAATACGAGCGCCAGCCGTTTATTCCCATGTTTATCTATGGCGATCACGGCGCCATGGAGTCCGAGCGCCAGAAGGGCGAAGAGGCCCTCAAGGTGCTCGAGACCGAGTACTTTACCGCCGAGGGCGACCCCAGCTTCGACTTTGCCACCGTGCGCGACCTGGCTGACCGCAACCGCGACCTGTGCGACCAGATTGGCGAGGCGCGCCTGCGCAACGTGACGCCCGCGACGCTTTCGCGCGGTCTGTCCGACGCCGACACCTGCGCCGCCATCGGCAAGATGCAAAAGCGCACCGCCGCGTCCGTCATGCGCGAGATCCGCGGCGACCGCGACGCGCTCGGCGTGGCGTACGCCCGCAAGCCTATCCAAGGCACAGTGCTCGGCATCGACATCGAGACCACCGGCCGTGCACCCGAGCGCGGCTACATCATCAACGTGGGCTGGGAGATCATGGAGCTCACCAGCGACGCCGTCCCGCACGACGCCGAGGCACACTACTGCGGCCTGCCCGATATCTACCGCGGCGAGGATGTGCCGCTGTCGAATATCCACCACATCACCTGGGACGACATCGACGGCAAAACGCCCTTCCGCGAGAACAAAGAGCTGCAAAAGCAGCTGCTCAAGCTTATGAAGAAGTACCCGTACATGGCACACAACGCCGCGTTCGAGGACAGCTGGTTCAAGATCCACCTGGACGGCTACGCCGAGGCACGCCGCGCCGGCAAGATCATCGTCATCGATTCGCGCCAGATCTGCCGCAGCTTGGACGCCGACGTGCGCTCGCTCCCCCGCGAGTCCGCGCCCGCCGCGCTCGAGAACTGGGCGCGCCGCCGTGGCACCCTCGCCGCCGACGCCAACGAGCAGCACCTGGGCCTCGACGACACCGACCTCATGCTCCGCACCGTCCAAGCCGAGTTCAACCTCAAGAACCTGTTTGACAAGTAGAAACGTCTACGACAAACTCCGGCGTAGATCACGGGCGGCCTCGCAGCGGGAAACCCCGCAGCGGGGCCGCCCTACGTTCCACAAATAAACCTGCCATCACAAATTCTGAACACTCATTGCGAACGATTTCGGCCAATTCCCGACACGTAATTCGTTGTCGGATGGTGATGCATCACTATCAAATGTGCAGCAATTGAGTATTTCTATGCTATAGCCGAGCTGCGAAAACGTTTATTTAGGGCATACCAACTCATAATTGCGTCAAGCTTTTGGACAGCATTTGGTTAGACCTCTAAAACGGCTTTTCCACTCAGCGCCGTCAACACGGCATTAGCTGACACGATATATACCATGAGTATCGTATTGTCACATACCACTGCAAAAGCGGTCTACCAGGCCGCGCATTCGGTGTCTGCGAAAGGCATCGAGTCCTGTAACCCTACCGCGATTTACGAATCATGTCCCACCGTAACGCTCCTTGACGCAGCCGCAGAATGGCTCACCAAACATGATGTTTCCCTCGATGCAAATGATTGCCTCGAGGTGATGGTGTTTCATCGCAGGAATGCGCGCTATGCAATGAACTGTCAATGCCACGTGTCTTCAAAACGATTCTCGAACTCACGCTTTATAGAGCTCAAAGATGGCATCTTCATTGTTGGCGTTGAGCTTTGCGCACTTCAGGCCGCCACCTATCTTTCTTTTCGCGAACTAGTGGAGTACTACTTTGAACTGTGCGGCGCTTATTCCCTTGGAACCGACTCTTCCACCTCCTATACCGAGCGTTTCGCGCTCACCTCGACCGAGAGGTTAAAGCAGTTCTTTAATTCCATTACCAGATGCGACGGTCTGGCCCTTGCCCGAAAGGCGATCCAATGTGTACGCGACGGATGCCGGTCTCCCATGGAAACGGCATTTGTCATGATGCTAACGCTGCCCAAAAGCAAGGGAGGGCTTGGTATTAAGGGAATTGAAACCGATTACGAGGTGCAGGTCACCACTGCCGCAAAGAATCTCACGAGACGCAAAAAGTTCTTTATGGACGCGTATCTAAAGAAATCTCGCACAGACATTGAATACAACGGCTTTTATCATGACGCGGAAGAAGACCGCGCCATCGATGAGGAGCGCAAGAATGCACTTGCGTCCATGGGGTACGGAATCATCACCGTCAGCCGTTATTCCTTTATGCATGCCAGCTCTTTTGTTAGGGTCATGGAAGCAATCCAGCGGAAAGAGGGCGTACGCCCCTCGCGTCTGCCAAAAGACTTTCAAATCATGCAAGAGGACCTGAGACAGTTTGTGCTCAGAAGGTTTATAGAAGAGAAAAAGCGAATTCAGAAGCAACTTCGCCAGGATTCCGAAGAGCGTCAACGAATCGACCTCGAAAAAGCAACGCTCGAAGGCATCACGCTGGATGACCCGACAATTAATGAAGTTCCGGCAATCGATGACATGCAGACTGTCGAATCCGACAGCCCATCATTTGCCCAAACAAGCAGCCTCGCGCCCGAGGGCAGGGTCTTCGGGGCCGGAGACTAGGCCGGCTAACAAGGTGGGTACCCTAGCGACGTGCAAAATTGCGAGTATTCAGCAGGGTCGGGTGTCTATCACCCTCGAGTGGATCCAAATGTGAAGCGAAATCACTCTTGCGTGAGAGCGTTAGGCAACATTTGAGGAAGAACTCATCGGATTAACACCCTAAGATAACTCTTGAACTGCATTATATGACCTGCAATAAATTAGCGGACCCCCTATAGTTGCAGAATACTCCATTTTTTGCACGGCACGAGGGTACCCACCTTGGCATCGACTATCAAAAAACGCTCAGTCCGGGATCTCGTCCACTATTCCCCATCATTTTGTACAACGAATTACCTGAACGTCATTGACATATGAACATGCACTCATATAATCGAAAGTAAATTATATGAGCGCATGTTCATATGAAAGGATATTGCAATGAGCATCCGCGTTGATGAAACGAAACTCGACATCGAGGCCACCGAACCCGCGATCCCGACCACCTGCTCGCCCGAGGACCTTCCCGACGAGGAGCTTCTCTACGACCTCGCCGACCTGTTCAAGGTCTTCAGCGACACCACGCGCATCAAGATCCTCTATGCCCTCATGGGCCGCGAGCTCTGCGTGGCAGACATCGCCGAAGCGACCGAAACCTCGCAGTCCGCGGTGTCGCACCAGCTGCGCACACTCAAGCAGTCGCACCTGGTTAAATTCCGGCGCGACGGGCGCAATATCCTCTACTCGCTCGCCGACGACCACGTCTACACCATGCTCAACCAAGGCATGAGCCACATCTGCGAATAGCGACCAACCACGGTACCAGCGCGGCCTGCACCCAAGCCGCAAATACAGAGAAAGGAACCCACCATGAAAAAGCAGTTTAAACTCGACGAGATCGACTGCGCCAACTGCGCGCGTGAGCTTCAGGACGAGCTGGCCAAGCTCGAGGGCGTCAAATCCGTGTCCGTCAACTTTATGACCCAGAAGCTGACGCTCGAGGCTGATGATGCTGAGTTCGACGAGGTGCTCAACCGCGTTGTAGAGTTTACGGCCGACGCCGAGCCGGACTGCGAGATCATTCTCTAGCCCGGGTTTACGCCAACCTGCAAGGCCGCGATTGCCGCGGCCTTTGCTCGCGAAATTATATGAGCGAGTGTTCATACATTCAAATGGGAGGATACGAGTCATGGCCACCGCCGACCCCAAGAAGAAAAAGAAGAAGCGCAAGAAGAAAGAGTCACTCGAGCATAAGCGCAACCGCATCCTGGTAGCGCTGGGCATTTTTGCCGTGGTGTACGCCCTCGATGAGTTCGGCACCCTCACCGCCGCATTCGGTACCCCGGGCGACATCTACGCCAGCTTTATGCTGTTCCTCATACCGTTTTTGATTGCCGGCTACGACGTGCTGCAAAAGGCATTCAATAACATCCGCCGCGGCAAGGCCTTCGACGAGAGTTTCCTTATGGCAGTCGCGACCATCGGCGCGTTTGCCATGGTGCTCTTCCCCGATACCGACCCGCACATGGCCGAAGGCGCCGCCGTCATGCTGTTCTACCAGGTCGGCGAGCTGTTCCAGGCGTACGCCGTGGGCAAGAGCCGCAAGTCGATCAGTGCCATGATGGACATCGCGCCCGACTACGCTAACGTCGAGCAGCCCGACGGCACACTCGAGCAGGTCTTCCCCGATGACATCGCCGTCGGCACCGTGATCGTGGTCAAGCCCGGTGAGCGCGTGCCCATCGACGGCGTAATCGTCGAGGGCGAGACGCAACTCGACACCGCCGCGCTCACGGGCGAGTCAGTCCCCCGCCCCGCCAAGTCCGGCGACGATATCATCAGCGGCTGCATCAACATGACGGGGCTCATCCACGTGCGCACCACCAAGCCCTTTGGCGAGTCCACCGTCGCACGCGTCCTGGAGCTCGTGGAGAATGCCAGCGAAAAGAAGGCGCGCACCGAGAACTTCATCACGCGCTTTGCCCGCGTCTACACGCCCGCCGTCACCGGCGCTGCCGCGGTGCTCGCGCTCGGCGGCGGCTTGGTCACCGGCGCCTGGTCCGACTGGATCCTGCGCGGCCTGACCTTCCTGGTCGTCAGCTGCCCGTGCGCGTTGGTGATCAGCGTGCCGCTCAGTTTCTTTGGCGGCATCGGCGGCGCCTCCAAGCTGGGCGTTCTCATCAAGGGTTCTAACTACCTCGAGACGCTCGCCGCTGTGGACACCGTCGTCTTTGACAAGACGGGCACCCTCACCAACGGCACGTTCTCGGTGGTCGCGGTGCACCCCGAGGCTGGCTATACCGAGCAGTCGTTGCTCGAGGTCGCAGCCCTTGCGGAGTCGTTCTCCGATCACCCCATCGCGCAGTCCGTGCGTGTCGCCTACCAGGGCGAGGTCGACCCCAAGCGCGTAAGCGACTCCACCAACGACGCGGGCCATGGCGTGACGGCAACCATCGACGGCAAGCACGTCGTCGTTGGCAACGCAAAGATGCTCGCCGCGGCCGGAGTCGAAGCGCCCGATTGCGAGGTCGTCGGAACAATTCTGCATGTGCTCGTTGACGGCGTGTACGCCGGCCACATCGTGATTGCAGACACCGTCAAGGCCGATGCTGAGCAAACGATTCGCGACCTGCACGCCGCCGGCGTCAAGCGCACCGTCATGCTCACGGGCGACCGCGAGGAGGTTGCGGCGTCTGTGACCAAGCAACTCAGTCTCGACGAGTTCCACGCGCAGCTGCTGCCGGGCGATAAGGTCGAGCGTGTTGAGGCGTTGCTCGCGGGCGAAAGCGGCAAGGGCAAGCTCGCTTTTGTCGGCGACGGTATCAACGACGCACCCGTGCTTACCCGCGCAGACGTTGGCATCGCCATGGGCGCTATGGGCTCGGACGCCGCAATTGAGGCGGCGGACGTCGTGCTCATGGATGACAAGCCGTCCAACATCTCCCGCGCGATCCGCGTGGCGCGCAAGACCATGTCGATTGTTTGGCAGAACATCATCTTTGCGCTGGGCATTAAGTTGCTGATTCTGGTGCTTGCGGCACTGGGCATCGCCAACATGTGGCTTGCTGTGTTCGGCGACGTGGGCGTGGCGATCATCGCCATCCTGAACGCCATGCGCGCGATGGGTGTCAAGAACCTGTAGCACTCGTGGTCCCTCCGGCCGGGGCCGGGCTTGGTTTTGAAAACGTCCTCACGCATGAGGCCCGCCTTTCCTGCTCCTGCGGAGCAACGGAAAGACGGGCCTCGCGCTGCGGAGTGTTTTCAAAACCAAGCCCGACCCCGGCCTACGGTGACGTTGCTGATGGTTCTTGGGCATCGCTTGCTGGCAGGGTTCCTTTGCTGAAATGGACTTGGCCGAAAGGGCCGCTGGTCCCAGTCGCTGGTTCGCGCTTTGCGTGAACTCCGCGCTACTGTGGGACAGTTAGGCTTCTGTTGTTGGACCCGCTGCATCTTCCCGACCCAACATCGCCCGTAGCTTCTCAAAGCTCTCCTCGCTCAGGCAGTGCTCCATGTGGCAGCCCTCTTGCGACGCGACCTCAGCCGAAACACCCGCATCCTCCAGCAGCCCCACGAAAAAGCAGTGACGCTCCCACATTTGACGAGCAACCTCCAGACCACGCTCCGTCAGATGAACATCTCGCTTGCCCATTTCGACGTAGCCGTTGTTCTCCAACGTCGCCATAGCCTTTGAAACGCTTGCCTTAGTTACGCCAAGGTACTCTGCAACATCAATCGAGCGCACGATGCCCTGACGTTGCGACAGAACGTAGATCGATTCGAGATAGTCTTCTCCGGATTCACGTAGGGCCATGGGCCGCCTTTCGCGATGATTGCTAGTTAGCCTTTGGATACTTTCCACGGCTAACTTTACCGCAAAAGTTGCCCATGTCTTACTACTTTGTCTAAAAGTTAGCCGTGTTTCACAAAATGTGCGGGACGAAAACAAAATGGGGACGCCCCGCAAGGAGTGTCCCCCAGCTGCCGGCAGAAAAGGAGCATCCCTAAGTGCCGAGGCGCAGTTATAACAGTCCAAAGTGCTTCGCGGCGTTGTAGATTCCGTCGTCGTCCACGTCGGTCGTCACATAGGTCGCCGCAGCTTTCACCGTGTCCTGTGCGTTACCCATGGCCACGCTCGTGCCCACGGCGGAAAACATCGATAGGTCGTTCTCGCCGTCGCCAAAGGCGATCGCCTCGCTCGCGTCGATATCCAGGCGCTCCAGCGTCGCCGCCACACCCAGGTCCTTGCCGCCGTTAGCGGGAATAATGTCGCAGAACAGGGCGCACCAGCGCGTGGTGAGCGAATGCGACACGGCATCGGTCACGACATGCTCGTCGGCCGGGTCCACAAAGGCGCAGAACTGGTAGGCCGGTGCGTCAAAGGCGTGCTCAAACGGCTCCTCGTGGTAGACGATTCCCGCGTTGCTGCCAGCCGTCACCACGCGCTCGGACAGGCGGTTCACAAACGAGTTCTCGCCCTGCATGCACAGCGAGTCGTAGCGCCCCTGCGCCACCTGGTCCACAATCACCGCGACGTCGTCCGGATCGATCGGGCAGCTGCGGTAAACCCCCTCGGCATCAAAGCAGTGCTGGCCCGAAAGCGTAATGTACGCATCCCAGCCCAGGTCGAACAGCCAGTCCGGCATCTGGTAGGTCGGACGGCCCGTGGCGATCACGCACGCGATCCCCTGCTCGTGAAAGCTGTCGAGCACCTGCTGCGCCGACGCCGGAATCCGGTGGGTCTTAAAGCTCAGTAGCGTGCCGTCGATATCGAAAAACGCGGCTTTGATCATCCTCGCCTACTCCTCGCCCTCGAGCTTTTCGCTCGCCTCGAGCCACGCCATCTCCAACTCGTCCATGGCGGCGTGAGCCTCGTCGATCTTTGTCTGCTGCTCGCCCAGCGCCGTGTAGTTGGTGGGGTCGACCTGGGCCATTGCTGCCTCGGCCTCCTCAACGCGGGCGCGCTGCGTCTCCATCTTGCGCTCGAGCGAGCTCACCTCGCGGCGGAGCTTCTGACGCTCGGCGTTGGACAGGCCGTTGGGCTGACCACTCGACTTGGGCTTTTCGGCCGCAGCTGCCGCGGCACCGGTGTCGAACGCGCCGGTCTTGGCACTCGGTGCGCCCACGGGCTCGCCCTCGGCGGTAGCGTTGCACAGGCGCAGGTACTGGTCCACGCCGCCGGGCATATGCGTCAGGTGGCCCTCAAGCAGCGCCCACTGCTGGTCGGTCACGCGCTCCATCAAAAAGCGGTCGTGCGTCACCAGAATCAGCGTGCCGGGCCAGCCGTCGAGCAGGTCCTCGACAATCGCGAGCATGTCGGTATCCAGGTCGTTGCCAGGCTCGTCCAGGATGAGCACGTTGGGCTCGTCCAGAATCGTCAGCAGCAGCGACAGGCGACGGCGCTGGCCGCCCGAAAGATCGCCGATGCGGCTCCAGAGCTGCTGCGTCGTAAATCCCAGGCGCTCGCAGAGCTTCTCGGGCGAAGTTTCCTTGCCGTCGATGACGTAGTACTTCTTATAGTTGCTGAGCACCTCGCGAATCGTGTCGCCCATGAAGGGCTCGAGCTCCTCGAGCTGCTGCGACAGCACGCCAAAGCGCACTGTCTGGCCAATCTTCACACGGCCGCGCGTGGGCTCAATCTTGCCCTGGATCACATCGAGCAGCGTCGACTTGCCGGCGCCGTTCTCGCCCAAAAGACCATAGCGGTCGCCCGCACCGATGAGCCAGGTCACATCGGAGAGCACCTGCTTGGGCGCACCATCGGTATCCGCATAGCCGGCGTCCACGTCGACCACGTCGATAACCTGCTTGCCCAGGCGGCTCACGGCGAGACGCTTGAGCTCCAACTCGTCACGCACGGGCGGTACGTCGGCGATGAGTTCGCGAGCGGCATCCACGCGAAACTTGGGCTTAGTGGAGCGCGCCTGGGCACCACGGCTCAACCACGCGAGCTCCTTGCGCGCCATGTTGCGACGGCGCTCCTCGGTAACCGCGGCCATGCGGTCGCGCTCTACGCGCTGAAGGATATATGCGGAGTAACCGCCCTCGAAGGGATCGACCTGGCCGTCGTGGACCTCCCACATGCTGGTGCAGACCTCGTCCAAGAACCAGCGGTCGTGCGTGACCACGAGCATGGCGCCCTGGCCGCGCTGCCAGCGGGCCTTTAGGTGACGCGCGAGCCAGTTGATGGTGCGCATGTCCAGGTGGTTGGTAGGCTCGTCGAGCATAAGCACGTCGTAATCGCCGATTAGCAGGCGCGCGAGGTCCACGCGACGGCGCTGGCCGCCCGAAAGCTCGCCCACCGTGCCCTCCCAGGGCACATCGCTAATAAGGCCGGCCAGGATCTGACGCGTGCGCGGGCTCGAGGCCCACTCATACTCGGGCGTGTCGCCCACGACGGCATGATGCACGGTGTCGGTATCGACCAGGTTGTCCTTTTGGCCGAGCAGACCGATCGTCGTGCCGCGACGGTGCGTCACGCGCCCGTCGTCGGGCTCCAACGTGCCGGCGAGCACGCTCAGCAGCGTCGACTTACCGTCGCCGTTTTTACCGACAATACCAATACGGTCGCCCTCGCCCACGCCGAGCGTAACGCTATCGAAAATATGCTTGGTGGGAAACTCTAGGCTGACGGAATCGCATCCCAAAAGAATCGCCATATGCCCTGCTCCTTCGTAGAAATTCAACGTTGTCCATGATAGCAGCGAGCCCCACCCCAAACCACCACGAAGGCGCCTGTCCCCTTTGTGGCGGTCGTTTCGGTCGCAGAGCAAAAAGGCGGGCCATCTCCCGCAAGAGATGACCCGCCTCTCCAATCAGTCCCGTGGCGACCGTGGCCACCGCGGGCCTCAAGCATGTCCCGGACTAGGAGAACATGCCGGTGAGGTAATCATTCAGCCGCTTATCCTTGGGCCGTTGGAAAATCTCGTCGGTCTCGTCGTACTCGACCATATCGCCCATGTAGAAGAACGCCGTGCGGTTGGACACGCGCGACGCCTGCTCCATGTTGTGCGTCACGATGACGATGGCGCGGTCGGCAACAATCGACGACATGAGGTCCTCGATCGCCAGCGTCGAGATGGGGTCGAGCGCCGAGCAGGGCTCGTCAAACAGGATCACGTCGGGGTTGAGCGCCAGCGTGCGCGCAATGCACAGACGCTGCTGCTGTCCGCCCGAAAACGCATAGGCGCTCTTGTCGAGCTTGTCCTTGACCTCGTCCCACAGCGCCGCGCCGCGCAGGCTCTCCTCGACCATGCGGTCGAGCTCGTCGCGGTCGGTGATACCGTGGCGCTTGAGCGCAAACGTGATGTTGTCGCGAATGGACTTCCGGAAGGGATTGGGCTGCTGGAACACCATGCCAATGGAGCGACGCAGCTCGTACGTGTTCTCGGTCCTGGTGTTCACGTTGCGCCCACGGTAGTTGATCTCGCCCTCCACGCGACAACCGCGAATCTCGCGATTCATAAGATTGAGGCTACGCAAGAAGGTCGACTTACCGCAGCCCGAAGGCCCGATGAGCGCCGTAATCTCGCCCTTGTGAAACTCGAGCGACGTGTCGTGTAGCGCATGGTGGTCGCCATAGTACACGTTGACGTCCTTGGTGGAGAGCACGACCTCGTCGCTCACGGCCTTGCCACTCACGCGAACACGCCTCTCGCTCTCCCCCACGCTCGACAGGAAGTCCTGGGTGTCGGACGATGCCGCTTCGGTTGCGGGCGTTACATTCATCTCGCTCATTCGGCCGTCATCTTCCTTGCCAGTTGCTTGCCCACAATGCGGGCGATTACGTTAAACAGCAACACGCAAATCATCAGCAGTGCCGCGGTGCCCCAAACGATCTGCTGGGCCTCGGGGCTGCCCTCGCCATAGATCTTGTAGATATGCACGGCGAGCGACTCGCCAGGGCGGAACACGTTCCAGGCACAGGTGGGGCTCGACAGGTTAAAGCTCAAGAAGTTCAGGCGAACCGGCGAGCTCATACCCGAGGTAAAGAGCAGTGCTGCGGCCTCGCCAAACACACGGCCGGCCGAAAGCACGATGCCGGTCACGATGGCGGGCATGGCCTCGGGAATCAGGATGTGCAGCGTGGCATCCCAGCGGGTAAGGCCCATGGCCAGGCATGCATCGCGCTGGGCCTGTGGCACGTCCTCGAGCGCCTGCTGGATCACGCGCACCAGGATGGGGATATTGAACATGGTGAGCGCGACAGCGCCGGAGATGATGGAGTACTTCCAGCCCAGCTGCACCGAGAACACCAGAAAGCCGAACATGCCGACGACGATGGAAGGCAGCGAGGACAGCGTCTCGATGGCGGTAGAGGCGATGTCGCGGATAGGGCCGTTCGGCGCGTACTCAACCAGGAAGACCGCTCCGCCTAGGCTGATGGGCACCGAGATGATCAGAGTGATCAGCAGCAGGTAGAACGAGTCGAACAGCTGGTAGAGCACGCCGCCCTGCGTTCCGTTGGCGCGCGACGGCTCTGTGAGAAAGCCCGGCTGGAACAGCGTCGAGATGCCCTCGAACAGGATATAGGCCACCATGGAGATGACGATGAGTATGACGATGGCGGCGATCGCCGTCAGCACGCCCGTGGCGATGCGATCCTGTTTTTGGACACGCCCGAGCCTCGCCTCGTCGATGTGGATGCGCGTGCTAGCCACGAGCCTTCGCCCCCTTGCGGCCAATGAGATGGATGATCAGGATGAAGATGAGGCTCATGCCCATCAGCAGCAGACCGAGTGCCCACAGGACGTCGTCCTGGGCCGAGCCCTCGGCGTAGACCGCCATGGACGTGGTGAGCGTGGTGGTGATGGTGGACGCCGGCGACAGCAGCGACGTCGGCATGGCCTCGATGCCGCCGATGACCATGCGCACGGCGAGCGTCTCGCCAAAGGCACGCGTCATGCCAAGGATGACCGCAGTCATGAGCGGCGGCATGGCGGACTTGAGCACCACGTGCCAGATGGTCTGCCAGCGGGTGTAGCCCAGCGCGAGCGAGCCCTGACGGTAGCTATCGGGCACAGCGCGCAGGCCATCGACCGAAAGCGTGGTCATGGTCGGCAGGATCATAACGGCCAGCACGATGGCGCCGGGCAAGATGCCCAGGCCCGTGCTCACGTGGAAAACGCTCTTCATAAGACCGACGACCACGTGAAAGCCGATCAGGCCAAAGACGACCGAGGGAATGCCGGTCAAAAGCTCAATAAGCGGCTGAAAAACCTTGGAACCAAACTTAGGCTGGATCTCAACCGCAAAGATGGCAGAGCCGATGGCGATGGGCAGCGCGATGAGCGTGGAGAGCACCATGACCGCAAACGAGGTGACGATCAGGGGCAGGGCGCCGGTATAGGGCAGGCCGCTTTCGGCCGTGTTGGCCAGGTCCCACTTGGTGCCGGTGAAGAACTCCACGACCGAGACGCCGTCCTTGACAAAAGCCGAGAGGCCCTTTTGGGCGACCATAAAGATGAGCGCGGCAACGACAAGCGTCACGAGCGCAACGCACGCGCCCGTGACGCCCAGGCCCACGTTCTCAAGGTCGCGCTTTGGCAGCTGTTTTGCCATTGCAAACCTTTCCGGGGCGATTACTTATTTAGCGGAGACCTTGCCGCTGGCGTCCTTGACGACCTTCATGGCAGAGACGGGGATAAAGCCCTGCTCCTCGACGAGCTTGCCCTGGACGTCATCGGAAAGCATGAACTCCAGGAAGGCCTTGGTGGCCTCGTCGGCATCCTTAGCGCAGTACATGTGCTCGGTCGCCCAGATCTTGAAGGAGTCGTCGGTGACATTCTTGCTCTTGGGATCGACGCCCTCGACCTTGATGGCGTTGAACTTGGAGTCATCAAAGTGCGAGAAATCGAGGTAGGAGATGGCGTTGTCGGTGCTGCCCATCTGAGTCTGGACGTCGCCGGACTTGTCGAGCTCGGCGTCGCCCTTAAAGTCGACGGTCTCGTCGCCAAAGACGGCGGCCTCGAAGGTGGCGCGGGTACCGGAGCCGGCCTTGCGGTTGAGGACGACGATGGTGGCGTCGTCGCCGCCGACCTCCTTCCAGTTGGCAATCTGACCGGAGAAGATACCCTTGAGCTGCTCGAGGGACAGGTCGTCGACCTTGACGTTCTTGGAGACGACGGGGCCCATGCCCACGACGGCGACCTCGTGGTCGACGAGGTTCTTGACTTGATCGGCCTCAAGCTTGGTCTCGGCGAAGACGTCGGAGTTGCCGATGGTGACGGTGCCGGCGGCGACAGCGGTCAGGCCCTTGCCCGAACCGTTACCCGAGCCGGAGACGGAGACATCGGGGTTGGCGTCCATGAACTTCTCGGCAGCGGCCTCGACGAGAGCCTGGAACGAAGAGGCACCGTCGTAGGTCACCTCGCCGGAGACGGACTCGGCAGCAGCGGCGCTACCCTTGTCGGCGGCGTCGGATGCGCCGGAGCCGCCGCAACCAACGAGACCGAGACCGACGATGCTGGCAAGACCACCAGCGAGGCCGAGGAACTGACGACGAGAATAAGCCTGATCGAGCATGATCTTCCTTTCATACATGCGACTCGCGGGCACCCCGCCCGCTTTGCTGTTTGGAAAGATACGACCCCGATCGGGCGACGACCGCCTTATCTGCGGTTTCTTACGGGCATTTGATAGACCCTTACTGCAAGCGCAGCACGGCCTTTACAAACGAATAACAAACCCGCGCCAAACATGGCCAGCCTTTTACACCAATAAAAACAAAGTTGCGGTGAAATAGTTCCTGCTTGGCCATCAAATGGCCCATTCTAGGAACTATTCCACCGCAACTTAGATTGGGAAACCGCGAGACCTTAAAGCTCCAATTCATTCAAACGGAGGATCGCAACAATATAGATCTTGAGCGCTTGTTTGAGCTGTTCCTCGTTGGCGCACTCGTTGGGGCCGTGCATCTGGCCGCCCCATGCGGGCAGCTCCAGACCGGTCTCCTCGGGGCCAAACGACACGGCGCGGGCAAAGTTGCGCGCGTACGTGCCGCCGCCCATGGCAAAAGGCTCGGCGTGCTTGCCCGTAAACTCGTTATAGGTATCGATAAGCGCCTTCACGGCCGGATCGTCGGCAGACACCGAGAACGGCACCTTTGCATGACCCAGGCGACACGTCACGTCAAAGCGCCCCACGAGCGGCTCGAGCTGCTCGCGGATGGTATCGGCGCTCGTGCTATCAGGGAAACGCACGTCGATGACCTGCTCGATATGGCCATCCACCACGCGGATGACGCCGGGGTTGCAGGTGAGCGGGCCAAACGCCGGGCTCGTCGCGTCGATACCCAGGCCGCGACCATAGGCGTCCGCATGCACAAAGGCCAAAAACTTGACAAACTCGTGCTCGGCAGGCGTCAGCAGGCGCTCGCCGCGGGCACCAAACGCGTCCTCGGCCTCGCGCAGATACGACACGATCAGGCCGACGGCATTGATCGTCCCCTCGGGCATCGAGGCGTGACCGCCAATACCGTGGGCGAAAATCTGCACATGACCATTGTCGAGAGCCGTGATCTCCAGGCGGTCAGCATTCTCGACCGGCGCCGGCAGCTCATCGGCGGCAATCGCGAGCTCGCAGATGGACTGCGACGGAATGGCATTGCTCGCCTCGGCGCCGCTCCACGACACGATGCGCCCGCCGTCGATCTTGGGACTCACGAACGTCGCCCCAAACTGGCCCTTCTCGGCATTGCAGACCGGGAACTCGGCATCGGGCGTAAACAAAAAGTCGGGGTCTGCGTGGTTCTCCAGATAATGGTGAACGTCGGACATGCCCACTTCCTCATCGCAGCCCAGCAGCGCGCGGAAGGTGTAGCGCGGAACAATGCCGTGCTTGAGCAGGTACGCGCCGGCATAAAGCGACAGCACTGCCGGGCCCTTGTCGTCGATCACGCCGCGACCGAGCAACCAGCCCTCGCGACGCTCCATCGCGAACGGATCGGTGTTCCAGCCAGGGCCGGCGGGAACCACGTCCACGTGGCAGATAGTCGCGAGCTGCTTGTCGCCGCGGCCCGGGATATCGGCGATTCCCACATAGCCCTCGTCGTCGCTCGTCTGATAGCCGAGCTTCTGCGCGATGCCGAGCGCGCAATCGAGCGCGTCACGGACCGGGCGGCCAAACGGCGCGCCGGGCTCCGCATCGGCAGAAACTGCCACGGAAGGATAACTCACCAGCTGCTCGATATCAGCGACGACATCCTCCCAGACCTCGTCGACATACTCAGCGACGCTCTGCTCCACCTGATTCATGGACGACCTCCTTACCAATGAGCGACGGGTACGCCCGCCCCTCACATTATGTCTATTAGATAGCGAAAAGTTTAGCAAGCTCGGCCACCGAGTGCACCACCGCATCGGCGCCCGCGGCCTCGTGCTCCCCCGGCGCTGCCGCGCCCGAATAGATGCCGATGCACGGCACGCCCATCGCGTGTGCGCCCTCCACATCGTTAAAGCGATCGCCGATCATCACGGCATCGTCGGCCGTCGCGCCGAGCGCCGCCAGGGCATCGCGAACCGAATCGGCCTTGGTCTCGCGCCCCTGCGGCGGATTCATGCCAACCACCGCCTCAAACTGCGAAAGCCCCAGCTCGCCCACCATGTCAATGCACTTTGCCTCCATGCGTGACGTCGCCACGACCAAGCGATGCCCCTGCGCGACAAGGCCATCGAGCAGCTCGGGGATTCCATCGAACACGGGATACTCTTCCGGTCCCAGCTCATCAAAAAAGGCACGGTACTCGTCAGCCACCACAAGCGACTCCTCGCGGGAGAAGCCATAAAAGTCGTGAAAGCTCTTCCACAGGGGCGGCCCGATCATGCGGCGCAGGTCACCCATCTGCGCCTCCGAAAACCCGCGCGCGGCCAACGTCTTGCGCGTCGAGCTCATCACCGCCCGGCCCGTATCGGCCACCGTGCCGTCAAAATCGAACAGCACAACCGGCCGCCTGTATATCTCCAACGCCTCCATCGGCATTCCTCTTCCCCAGTTGATGATTTCCACACCGACACTTCAAACTGTTGACTATTCAACAATTGAACCTAGAAATGTGGAACGACTCCACTATACTTGTCGCACTTTGCTCTCAGAAGGCGGCGCGCAAGCGCCCCAATGAAAGGTGCAATTATGTCTTTTGCCATCATAACCGACTCCACGTCGGACATCTCCCCCGCCCGTGCTCAAGAGCTTGGCATTTACGTCATTCCACTGCATGTGATTATCGAGGACGAGGACCTGCTCGACCAGGTACAGATCACCGCCGAGGAGTACGTCGCCCGCATGGCCGGCTCCGAGCAGCTGCCGCACACCTCGCAGCCGAGTGCCGGCGAGTTCAAGGCACTCTTTGACCGCGTGCGTGCTGACGGCCACGACAGCGCGATCTTTATCTCGCTGTGCAGCGAATGGTCCGCCTGCTATTCCAACGCATGCCTGGTCGCCGAGACCCACGAGCTCGACGTGCGCTGCATCGATTCGCGCACCGGCTCGGGTGCCGAGGGCCTGCTGGTGGAGTACGCGCTCGCCATGCGCGAGGACGGCCGCAGCCTGGACGAGACCGAGGCACAGATCCGCGCGACCCTGCCCGACGCCCACCTGCTGCTGATTCCCCGCACGCTCGAGAACCTCGTTAAGAACGGCCGCGCGCCCAAGCTCGCCGGCCAGCTCACGCAGATGCTCAATATTCGCCTGGCCGTTTCGCCGGAGTGGCAGTCGGGCGAGATCAAGGCCATCAAGAAGGGCCGCGGCGCCAAGCGCATCGTCGCCAACACCATGGCAGACTGCCTCGCGTTTTTGGCCGAGCATCCGGGCTCCAGCGTGCGCGTGCTCACGACCGGTGCCGCCGAGGAGCAGGAGCTTGTCGACGAGGCACTCGCAGGCCAGGACTACGTAGACGCCGGCACCGGCCCCATCGGCTGCACCATCGCCACCCATGTAGGCGTCGACGCCATCGCCATCAGCTACTGCCCCCGCTACCAGCCAACTCGCTAGGGACGCCCACATCAGTTATGGTGAAATGGGGACTGTTTTTGGCTTATTAGCCGCCAATCAATCCCCATTCCACCGCAACTTAGAAATCAGCGATCAGCCCAGCGGACCCTGAAACAACTCCTGATGAGCGCCCATTCTTACCAGCCTAATCACTGGGTTAGTCTTATGGGGAAGATAAAGAACGACCACATCGACCAAGCCATCGGATAGATGGAAATCGATGTGGCCGTTGTAGTTTCCGCCCGGGTTTGAAAGCTCATGGGCGCCATATTCCGCGGGAAGCGAGCCGTGAGCTGCAAGCTCTGCGACCGCCGCCTTAAACTCGGTTTTTAGCTGCGGATGGATGCGCATCGTCCGTTTATAATCCGCCTTAAACTGAGCCTCGACTTTAATCTCAAACATCGCTAGTCCTCATCGAGGAATGATATAAGCTCATCAGCGTTGTTGAATGACGGGCTATCGTCCGGCAAAACCCCCAACTCATGGGCCTCGGCGATCACCATGGCACGCCTCGTCGCCTCGTTGGGCACCTCCGCCCTTCCTACAATCTCAAAAGGAATCTTTCGCTGATTTACCAGCTGCCGAACGGCAAGATTGAGATAGGAATTGAGGCTGAGGCCGACCGAATCCAAGAACTCAGTCGCCTGCTCCTTGAGCCCCTCTTCGATGCGAACCGTCGTAGGCTTAACTGTTGCTGTAGACATTTGCGACCTCCTCGCTCTCGTCTTTTGCATCAGTATACCCAATATAAACGGCAAACTGACGTTAGATAGCATCAGATTGCCATACATATTCATGTCGCGGTGGGCACGATTGCTCTACATCAACCCGCTGAGCGCAATGTCGACGGACTCGTTGAGGTCATCGGTAATGTGTACCAGATCCGGATCGAGCGGGCTGATCATACCGGCGCTCATCACCGGGCCGTTGAGCCAGTCGAACAGGCCCTGCCAGTACTCGCTGCCCACCAGCACGAGCGGCATGCGTTTGACCTTGTGCGTCTGCACCAGCGTGAGCACCTCGAACATCTCGTCGAGCGTGCCAAAGCCGCCGGGAAACACGATGGCGCCCGAGCTGTACTTAACGAACATGGTTTTGCGCACAAAGAAGTAGCGGAAGTCCATACCGAGGTTTACGTATTTGTTGAGCCCCTGCTCGTGCGGCAATTCAATGCCCAGGCCAACTGACTTGCCATTGACACTCGCCGCTCCCCTGTTGGCCGCTTCCATGATGCCGGGGCCGCCACCGGTGATGACCGCCACGCCACGTTGCGCGATCTTGCGCCCGACGGTACGCGCCGCTTTGTAGAGCGGATCGGTCTTGGGCGTGCGGGCGCTACCGAAGATGGTCACCGCGGGCCCGAGCTCGGCAAGCGCGCCAAAGCCGTCGACAAACTCAGCCTGAATGCGCAGTACGCGCCACGGATCGGCATGCAACCAGTCGGTCGACTCCTCGGGCGCCAGCAGGTTGGCGTAGGTGTTGTCCTTGGGAATCATGGGACCGCGCATGACCACAGGACCGCGTCGGTACGTCTCGTCGTAGGCCGGCTCGCCCTCGACGTTCTCATTCTTAATCATGGGTACTCCTATCGAGAAAAAGAAAAGCGGGCGGGGTCGACGCCATGCGCCAAACACCCGCCCGAACATCAACTATTCGGTATGGTACCCACGTTGCATCAAGCGCTTGCAAGGCATCGGTCAGCGGTCGCGCAGCCGGCGTCAGCGAATGTGACGAGCGGCTGCCGCTCAACCTTTGCCGTTGCCCACGCTCTGCAAGCGTGCCTGTCGCCCTTAGTAATCCACCGCAGCAGGACTGTTCATCCAGTCGCTCACGAATGCACCGTAACGGCCCTCGATAATGGCCTGGCGGGCACGCTGCATAAGGTTGAGCAGGTAGTAGATGTTGTGCATCGACAGCAGAATGCCGCCGAGCATCTCCTTCTGCGTGACCATGTGGCGGATGAGCGCGCGGCTGTAGCCGCCCGTGCACACCGGGCAGGTGCAGGTGGGATCGATGGGGCCGTCGTCGTGCGCAAAACGCGCGTTGCGGAAGTTGAGGCGACCCTCGCTGGAGAACGCCGTGCCCATGCGGCCGGTGCGCGTCGGCAGCACGCAGTCGAACATGTCGATGCCCACGCCCACACCGCGCACGAGGGTGGTGGGGTTGCCGACGCCCATCAGGTAGCGTGGCTTGTGCTTGGGCATGTACTCGCTTACGAGCGGTGCCAGGGTCTCGAACATGGTCTCGTGGTCCTCGCCCACCGAGTAGCCGCCGATGCCGTAACCGGGGAAGTCGCCGCACTCCTCCAAATGGCGCAGCGAGCGCAGGCGCAGATCTAGGTGCATGCCGCCCTGAACAATGCCAAAGAGCGCCTGGTCGTCGCGGGTATGCGCCTTATAGCAGCGCTCGGCCCACATACTCGACAGCTCAACGGCGCGCTCAACGTAAGCGCGCGTGGCGGGATAGCCTGGGCACTGGTCCAGCTGCATGCAGATGTCGGAGCCGAGCTTCATGGCGATTTCCATGTTGTCCTCGGGCGTCCAGAACACGTGGCGGCCGTCGTAGTCGTTGACAATAAAGCGCACGCCCTCGTCGGTGAGCTTGACCGCATCGTTGTGGCTGAACACCTGGAAACCGCCCGAGTCGGTGAGGATAGGGCCGTGCCAGTTCATAAACTTGTGCAGTCCGCCCAGCTCGGCGATGGTGTCCTCGCCGGGACGCATGGACAGGTGATAAGTATTGGCAAGCACGATCTGGGCACCGAGCTGTTTGACGGTCTCGGTAGGAATGCCCTTGACGTTTGCCTTGGTGCCCACGGGCATGAAGATCGGCGTCTCGATGTCGCCGTGCGGGGTGTGCAGCACGCCGGCACGCGCATGCGTCGTCGGATCCTCGGCGATCAGGTCGAATTTAAAAAGGCTCTGGTCCATAAACTGGAACTCCTTGGTTGCGGTTCATACGCAAACCATTATACGGGCAACCCGCAAAGAGCACCGACTCGACAGAAACTAGTGCAAAGGAAACCTGCCCCCTGCACCAATGCACCAGGATAAAAATGATCCGTTTTCCTCCGTCCCCAACGGATCATTTCCGACAGACACTATGACCCAATCCGAGGGCACTAAAAAGATAGGAGCCCCCGCTCGT
>OLQS01000137.1_pt1 | contig 51539 bp, 72 predicted proteins | sample 1672291 | NCBI WGS metagenome assembly OLQS01 (sample SAMEA3136668, study PRJEB25190) | human gut metagenome | biome: human gut; feature: human-associated habitat; material: faeces | place: Austria | collected 2013
CTATACGGAGTTTTTTTTCTTCTAAAAGTTCTTTCAGATAATCATTTTGTTCTTTTATTAGGTCGTATCGTTCTTTGAGCGATTTTAATTCTGAATCGCATTCTGATGGAACTTCTCCCGGTAAAAAAACTTTTACCCCTAACTTATCAAGCCAAGAACAGAAAGTATCCGCCTTCGATATATTGATAAAACGTAACACACCGCTGAGTGTGGAATCTCCTACACCCAAAAGCCTTGCTGTTGCATTCTGTCCTCCGTAAAGAGGAATAATATCTGTTTCTATCCATCTTATAATACGTTTATATGTATTACTTTTCACTTCTTGAGGCACTTTCGACGACTTAAAAAGCGCAGCTTTTTGGGGGTCTCTTCTTTCTTTTGTGTAGGTCATAGCAAGCCTCCTCATCACTGCATAGCAGAATATGCGAAAATTCGTACATCAAAACTTCGAATAATTATTGCTTTTTCATGCGAACTACCGCATAATGCAGCCATGAATGCAAAGCAACTAGTCAAGAAACATTTAGAATCAAGCGGCGAATCCATTCAGTCCTTTGTAGAGAGGGCAGATGTGGGGCGTTCAAGCTACTATGACTTGATGCTAGACAGGCACGTGACAACTGTTCCTGTTCTACAAAAAATTTTAAGAGCTTGCGGGTATAAACTGACTATAACGCCTATCCCCACAGCCGCCCCCAATACTCCCAACGAATGCAAAGAGGCATCCTGCAATGAGTAACATCTTGATAGGAATTGTTGTGGCCCTTGTTATGCTCGTCGTCTTTGCCCCTACCGACTAACCGCGCCGCGCATCTCTGTACCACCTCTTCCGGTTCTGGGTACTCCGCTACTCGGTAGCTTTTCCAGAAAATGGAGCCACGAAAGAGGATGCGGACACGCCAGACGGCACGACGCCGGGTGATGAGCAGGTGAACGGTTTCCATGCCCCCATTAGAGCATGGGGATACACCAAGGAAAATGATCGATGAATACCCAAGATTATAACACGTTGACCGAAGTCATTGAGGCCATGATCGATGAAGGCAAAAAGCCGATCAAAGCTATCGCCGCCGAGATCAGCAAGCCGTACCCGACCCTCAAGCGTGAGCTGAACCCGGCTGACGACGGCGCGAAGCTTGGGGCGGACGTACTACTCGGCATTATGGCCTCCTGTGGCTCCATCGCTCCCTTGGAATGGCTTGCGGAAAGGCTCGGTTATGTCGTGAAGCCCAAGGAATGGGCAGAGCCAGACAAGCCGACTTGGGAAGGAGAATCCGTGGACGATACCATATGCTGCGGGAAGATGGTCATGCTCATGCAGGAAAAAGCGCATCCGTCCATCGTCTCCAAGGCTGCGGAAGAATGGAAGGACGAGATAGACCAGACGAACACTCGGTATAGGCGAGATTACAACCAAGCGAGGCAGTAACTATGCAAAAATGCCAGCTTTGCGGTCGGTGGTTCAAAGGGAAAAAGGCGGATCATGTCTGCGAGATTGATCGCGTCTATGAAGAGCGAGAGTGCATGATCTGCCACACGATGTTTATTCCGGCAGGACACAACCAGATCTGTTGCTCGGAAAGCTGCCTAAAAGCAAAGAAGAGTCTGGATGGTGCCGAGCGGGTGCGTCGGTTCAGAGAGAAGGCAAAAGAGGATGGGGAGACAAGGTATTGTGCCATATGTGAGAGAGAATTTACTCCGCGAAGTCCCCACCAGTTGGTATGTGAAAGGCAGTCATGCAGGGCAGAGTACAAGAAGCGGTATGATGCGGACCGGAACAAGGGAAATTTCACTCCTGCACCTTGGTACGGACAATTCTGTATGCCCGATCCTTACCAAGGGAAGAAGCTGTACTTCGACGGGCTGCATAGCGTCCGGGGGAGTATGCCGGGAAGGTCCGCAGATCCGGTTCTGGGGTTTTGATATGTCGCTTCATTGTCGTCACCGCCTCCCTACGCCGCAAGCCGCAGGGTACGAGACGAAAGAGGCATTGCTGGAGGCTATCAGCGCATTTCCGCACTTGAGGCCATGCCCAAAAGCTAACTGGTGGTGGCTCGACAAAAAGCGATGCCAGAAGTGCCGGAACAGGGTTGAAGTGAAACTTGAAGGGAGAGAGGAAAATGGAAGAACAGAAAACACTTACGCCAGTTAAGGCAATCCGCGCCAAATGCATTGAGTGCTCGGGTGGGAATAGAAGCGAGGCCGATAGATGCCAGATCAAAGACTGCCCGCTGTACGCGTACCGCCACGGGAAAAATCCGAACCGGAAACCCCGTGTGATGACCGAAGAGCAACGTGAGAGAATGCGGGGAAATCTGGAAAAGGCCAGAGAAAAGCGGTTTCAGGAATCGGCATAGGCAAAAGAAAAGGCCCGATGCGGGAACACCGGGCCAAACCAAAACAACTAAACTGACGGAGTAATTATGATGGAATCGCAGAGTAAAGTCAATCCGATAATTATTGAATCGCTCAAGAAGGTCGAACGCCTATTCCGAATCAAGGCGCGTATTGTCGACGCTATCAATGCAAAGATTCAAGTCGAGCGCGATAAGATAGCGAGCCTCGAAAAGGTGGAGAAGGCATGAACAATGACATCCGCCTTTCTGTGGAGTTTTTCGATCACCCCAAGACGGTCAAGCTCCAGAGACGTCTTGGTGTTGGTGCGGTTATCTGCCTGCAACGGCTTTGGATTTGGACGGCTCAAAATCGTTCAAACGGCGTGTTGAGCGGAATAGACTGCGAGGATGTGGAAATTGTCGCGAAGTGGGATGGGGAACCCGGAGAATTTTGCCAGACGCTCGTGGATCTGCGTTTTATAGACGAAACGGATGGAGTTTATGCGCTGCATGATTGGTGTGAGCATCAAGAATATGCCAGCAAGGAAGAAGAACGAAAGGATCGTGCGCGCAGGGCTGCCGATGCTCGTTGGGGCAATAAGAATGCCTCCGGTATGCCAAAAAATGAAAATAGCAATGCTAATGATTCAAGTGAGCTATGCTTACACTATGCTAATAGCATACTGGACGCATCGTTAAGCAATGCCCCAAACCAAACCAAACCAAGCCTAGAAGAAGATACTACCCCTGACGGGGTAGTTGTCGACGCCGAAGCCGTCGACGCCTCCCAGCCCGGCGAAAAGCGGCAGGCCCATGCCTCGCCAGCCTGCCCCTATGACGCCATTGTCGGCCTGTATCACGAGGCTTTCCCGGAACATCCCCGGGTTGCAATCGTGAACGCAAAGCGCAAGGGGGCAATGAAGGCAAGATGGACAGAGGCCGGAGAGAGGCTGCGAATGCTGAACAGGGACACCTCCGCCGCCGAAAGGCTGGATTACTTTCGGCGGCTGTTTGCAAGGGCTTCCCGGTCTGATTTTCTCACTGGCAAAAAGGCTTTTCGAGATGGGACAGTGTACCGGGTGGATTTCGACAAGCTCATGTCCCCAAGCGGGTTTATGGGCGTGATTGAAGGCAAGTACGACAATCGGGAGGTGGCTTGAAATGGCAGTTCAGACGCTTGAACGCGGCATCATGGCCCGCAGGCAGAATGCTCCCGCGCCAAAGCCCGTCATGGCCTCGGAAGCCCGTGCACAGCTTGAGTCCAGCGTCATTGCCGCGACTCTCTCGGGCATGAACCGGGATGCCCATTTGCTTGGGGATGTACTCGATATCTGCCCCGCAGGTTGTTTTGTGACGCCGGAAGCTGCGCCGCTTGCCGTGGCTCTCGATTTGCTCCGTCAGTCCGGTCAACGTCCCAATCTCACCGCGTTGGCAACACAGATGCAATCGCGTTGGGCGAAAGATCCTGAACTTTGGCCCGCCCCGGATATGGCGCGCATGGCTGAACTTTCTACGTCCGCGTGGGGGTTGAAAGGCCATGCCGAGAGTTTGGCCCGAAAGCTTGCCGATGAACATCGCCGGGCGGAACTCCATGCCGGATTGCTCGAAATTGCTGCGGAAGCATCGGTTTACGGCGTGGACTCCGAATACATCGCTGACCGTGCCCGAAAGCTTGTTGAAGCTTCGGGAGGGATTCAGGAAGCCGTAACTATGTCGAACCTCATGGGCCGCATTCGGGCAAAGCTCGATAATCCGCAATCGCTGCGCAAAATTCAGACTCCGTGGAAAAGCTTGAACAGCGTTTTGCGTGGGGGATTCATGCCGGGGGAATTGATCGTCCTTGCCGCTCGTCCCGGCCTTGGAAAGACGGCTTTAGCCGCAAATGTGGCGTTGGGTGCCGCATGGCGCGGAATGGGTGTGCTCTTTGTCTCATGCGAGATGAGCGACGAAAGCCTTGGGCATCGTCTCATCTCCCGCGTAGGGCGTATCGACGGACGGTTTTTCCGTGAAGGGATGGGCGTCACGCCGCAGATCCGTGGAGCCATTGACGCCGCCATAGGGCAGCTTGAAGCCCTTCCCTTGTCCATCGTGGAAAAGTCAACTGTGCCCATGTGCCCCCGCGAAGTCCGCAGGCTGGCGCGGGGCATCAAGGATTTAGGGCTCATCGTAGTGGACTATCTCCAGCTTTTGCATCCTGACGAGAAAAGCACCAGCAGAGAACGAGAAGTTGCGGAGATGTCACGTTCCTTTAAGCAAATGGCCCTTGATCTGCAAGTTCCTGTACTCCTGCTTTCTCAGCTTAACCGCTCAAGCGAAGAAGGCAAGCGGGAACCCCGTGTTTCCGATCTCAGAGAGTCTGGAGCGATTGAGCAGGACGCGGACATCATCATTTTGCTGCACACCCGCGATCTGGACAGGGCTGATGCCAGACCAGACGTGAAATGCATCGTCGGGAAATCCCGCAGCACGGGAACAGGTGCATCGTTCTTGCGTTTCGAAAAAGCTTTTTCTGAGTTTACCGAGGGTGAAGCATGGGCCGGACGTCCTGCGGTACAGGAAAACGATTTGTGATGTGCCCACGGTACTGTGAAATCTTCGGCCCCGGAGCGTGTGCAGGGGTGTTTGACGAAAAGGAGTGTGTGATGAGCACGTACAGGGAAGAATCGTTGCCGGAAACACTGCAAGACATGTCCGACCGTTTCGGAAAGCCCTTTGTCCGGCACATGATTGAACGCTTCGCGGGTATAACTCTTATTATTCCCGCCAAAAGCCGGAAGACGCAGCTAACTCGGGAATTGTGCGCCTTCTTGGGGCAGGATGCCCTTTCCGACTTTCTGCACACCTATGGCGGTACGAGAATCTATATCCCCACTTTGCGCCGGGCGAAGATCCGCGCACGGGACATGGACATCAACGCCGAGCGGGACGAGTTGGCTCGTAAGGGGCTGAGTGAAAGAGCGCTTGTCGCCAGGCTCGCCACGCTGCACGGGCTTTCCGAACGGCAGGTGTGGCGCATTTTAAAACAGCCGAGAACCTCGGACAACAGGAAGGCGGCGTTATGACGGTCTTACGCTTCACCTTGTCCTGCACGCCCACGGCACAGGCCCGAGTCCGGCACACCGTCCGTTGTGGGCACAGCGTGGCTTACAAGTCTGCCGGGCAGAAGAGCGCGGAAGCCGTGCTTGATGATCTTCTTTCGAAGCGCGCCCCGGAAAAGCCTTTAGATGGGCCGCTCGTACTCGAATTCATCGCGGGGATGCCCATACCTGCATCGACCTCGAAAAAACAACGAGAGGCCATGTTACGCGGCGAAATCGCCCATACGAAGAAGCCGGACCTCGACAACATGGCGAAGCAGCTCAAAGACGCCATGACGCGCGCGGGGTTCTGGAGGGATGATAAGCAGGTGGTGGCCCTACGCTGTTCAAAACGCTACGCCGCCGTCCCGCATTGGGAGGTAGCCGTGTACACACAGGAGGAAGCGTAATGAATGAACGGAAATTGCTGCTCGGCTGGAAGGCCATCACAGCCTACACCGGAGTTAGCCGCCTCCTCATGATCCGCTACGCCTACCCCGTCCACGACTGCGACAGGGCAACTCATCACGGGTACGGCGTCTGTGCCTATACCGACGAGCTTGACGCCCACAAGGAGGCTACCAGTGCATAACATCGACATCACGATACTTGGTGAACAGGCTCTTGCGGCACTCATGCAGCGGCTGTCGGAAGCACGCGGGAAGCACCCTGTTTTCGCGGAGGGCAAATACCATGCGCTCGGCGTTATCGGGGGGGAGTACCGTGAGCTTGTACACGCCGTTGAGCACGAAACTCCGGAGCGTATCCGCGACGAAGCCCTCGATGTAGCTGTGACCGCACTGCGGCTATGGCTTGGGGAACACAAGGTTGGTGCTCATGAGTGACGTGTGGGTGAGCCAGTTCGAACTGTCAGAGGCCATCGGTGACGTGGGGGCGGTCATCCTCTGCGCACAGTGCGGTGGACGTTCATACTTTATCCCCCGGAAGCCCACAGGTTTTCTTCTGGAGTTGCTTGGTCGGCAGCGTATGGCGGCCCTCTGCACCGAATTTGGGGGGATGCAGATCGTCGTGCCCAACCTGCGCCGTGGTGAACCGTTCAAAGGACGTATCCTGTCCCGTCTGGAAGCAGGGGAGAAGCCGGACGCCATCGCCGAAGCCCTTGGCGTGACCACCAGGTACGTCCGTCGGCTCAAAAAGCAGCTTTGCGGGAACCCGGAACCACAGCAGCAATATCGGCTGTTGTAGAACCTTGTTCACGGTGTCCTCCCCCTATTCTCTTGTGCGAGAGTGGACGCAGGAGGATATTTTTTATGGCTGTTCTTCCCTTGCGCCACTTCTCTCCCCTCGAGTTCCGCTGCAAATGCGGGTGCGGCGCGGGCATGGAGAAGATGGACGCCGATCTGCTCCAGATGCTCGATGAGGCCCGTGATCTGGCGGGTATCCCGTTCCCCCTTTCTTCCGCCTACCGCTGCCCGAAGCACAACAAGGCGGTCGGTGGCATGCCCACCTCCGCGCACACTCGCGGCTATGCCGTGGATATCCGCTGCGTGGATTCCCATTCCCGTTTCGTCATGCTGCAAGCCCTGCTTGAGGCCGGATTCCGGCGCGTCGAGCTGGCCCCGACGTGGATCCATGTGGACAACGACCCCGACAAGCCGCGCGACGTGGCCTTTTACCAGCATGGAGGCAAGTACTGATGGAAGCGACCGTGATTGATTTCATCCTTTCGACCTTGATGAGCCTTTCCGCGCAGTACCCCGACGCGGCGTGGCTCGTCACCGCCCTGAGCGTGGTCATGACCGTGTGCGGCCTGTGCGCCGTGGCCACCGTATGGATGCCCGTGCCGAAGGAACCGACCGGGCTTTATGCCGTCTTCTACCGCTGGGCCCATGCCCTTGCCGCACACTTCGGGCAGAACAAGGGCGCTGTGGCTGACGGCAAGTCCGAAACCGTGAAGGCCGAAGTCAAGGCCGTGACGGGGAAGTGATGTGCGGGCCGTCCTTGAGTTCCTTTCATCGCTCGCCGGGATCCTCAAGCTGTGGCTGCGTCAACGGTACGGCGAACGCCGCGAGGCTGATCGCGCTGCTGTGCGTGATGACGCTGGCGGCGAGTGGGTGCAGCACAGTGGCGGAACCGACCGCCGCGACAAGCCCGGCTCCGCTGACGCCGGGGGCCGTCGTGACGGGTGAGTGGTCCTACACCTACCGGGGCGAGACGTTCACCGAGCCCGGCGAGTGGGTGCACCTGCCCGCAGGAGAGGCCGGGAACCTGCTCCTGTGGATCAAGGGCGTTGAGGCTGGAAGCTGATGGAGCATACACTGGACCACGAATCCCGGCTTTCCCGCATTGAGGCATTGCTCGAAGCGCTCAACCAGCGGCTTGACGACGCGATACTCACGCAACTCCGCGACCATGGAAAACGCATTCGGGATCTTGAGGATCATATCTCGGTTATGGCCGAGACGTGCGCGCGGGAACGCGGGGAGCGGCAGGGCAGCAGGACAACGGCCATCGCCATCATAACCGCCCTCTCGGGAGTTGGCGGTTGCATCGGTGCCATTGTGGGCCGGATGTTTTGAGAATGCCCTGTGCATGAATGGACACCTACGCGCTCCAGCGTCAGCTTCTTCAGGCGGAACTTCTTCCAACGGAAAAGCTTGTAGGTATGGTTCTCGCCCTACACATGGACAAGCGGACCGGAAAAATCCGCGTGCGGCAGGAAACCGTCGCGCAGGAGTGCGGCGTGTCTGTGCGAACAGTGCGCAGGGCCATTGCTGCGCTCGTATCCTCCGGGGTGTTTGTTTCTATGGCAACCGGACGCTCCTCGGTTTTGGTTGCTGGTTCTGGAAAGAGTACTGGAAGAGTGGATCGGCCACCGGTGTCCTATCAGACCAGTCACGGGTGTCCGCAATTGAAGCGGAAAAGGGCCCCTTGGGAGTATGATTTGGCGCACAGTACGAAGCCCGAGGAAGAGGAGAAACGAGGGCATAAAAGTTTTTTGAGAGAACAGGAAGAACGCAGGCCAAACGGGGGGTGCGACGATGGCTGCACGATTTGATTGGGAATCCATCCGTGCCGAGTATGAAGTAGGGGCGAGCCAGTCCGATCTGTCCAAGCGGTACGGTGTGAGCCGGACGGCCATCCAAAAGCGCATCCGGTCCGAAGGCTGGGTGCAGGATATTTCCGGCACCGTGAACCGCATGGCAGAGGCCAAGGTTGCGGGCGTGGTTGCAGGCTGCAACCCTCAAAAAAAGGCCGAAGCCTTGGACCGCGCCGCCGAAGCCAAGGCCGCCGTCATCACCCGCCACCAACGGGAATGGGATCGGCATCAGTCCATTATGGATGAGGCGTTGTCCGAAGGCAGCTTCGACAAGGCCAAGCTCGCCAAGATTACCGCCGAGACGATCAAGATCCGGCAGGAGGGAGAGCGCAAGGCGTGGGGCATCGTGGACAAGACCGCCTTGGATCACACTTCATCCGACGGTTCCCTATCTCAGCGTCCGGTGGATCTCTCACACCTTTCCCCGGACGAGCTGCTTCGCCTGACGAAGGAAGCCTTCAAAACGCCGGATCATGAGTAGCCCCACCATCCTTGCCGACATCAGGAAGGCGCTGGCCCGGAGTTGTCTCGCGGCCTTCGTGCGCTACACCATGCCCGGCTACCGTATGGGATGGGTGCATGAGGAAATCTGTTCCGAGCTTGACGCTTTCCTTGCAGATGTCGTAGCCGGGCGTTCCCCGCGCCTCATGCTGACCATGCCCCCGCGCCACGGGAAAAGCGAGCTGGCCTCCCGCCGCTTCCCGGCTTACGCCTTGGGCCGCTATCCCGATCTATCCGTCATTTCCACGAGCTACGCCGCCGACCTGTCCTCGCGCATGAACCGCGACGTTCAGCGCGTCATCGACAGCCCGGAATACCGCGAACTCTTTCCCGGAACGGCGCTGTACGGCAAGAACATCCGCACCGTGGGGAACGGCTCATACCTCCGCAACTCGGACATCTTCGAGGTGGTGGGGCACGCCGGCTGCTACCGTTCCGCTGGCGTGGGCGGCGGCATCACGGGCATGGGCGGGCATATCGTCATCGTCGACGACCCGTTCAAGGACCGGGCGTCCGCCGATTCCCCGACCATCCGCCAGAACGTCTGGGACTGGTACACGTCCACGCTGTACACGCGCCTCGCGCCCGGTGGAGGGGTGCTCATCATCAACACTCGCTGGCACATGGCTGACCTCTCAGGGAGGCTGCTTGAGGCCGCCGCACGGGGGGAGGGCGACCACTGGCGCGTAGTGAACTTCCCCGCCATCGCAACGGAAGACGAGCTGCACCGTAGGGCAGGTGAAGCCTTACACCCTGAACGCTACCCGTTGGAGCAGCTTCTTGCCATTAAGAAAGCCCTCGGCACACGCGACTGGGAAGCCCTGTACCAGCAGCGGCCTACGCCAGACGGCGGCGCCATCTTCAAATCCGAGTGGCTGCGGTTCTGGCTCCCCAAAGACCTTCCGGAGCAGTTCGACCAGCTCCTTATCTCGTGGGATATGACGTTCAAAGACGGCGACGATACCGACTTTGTTGTGGGGCAGGTGTGGGGCCGCAAGGGGGCCGACCGCTACCTCCTCGATCAGGTCCGGCGGCGCATGGGATTTACGGATACGGTCGCCGCGTTCCGGGCGCTCGCCGCTAAATGGCCCTGCGCAGCCCGTAAGCTGGTGGAGGATAAGGCCAACGGCCCGGCGGTTATCGACGCGCTGAAACATGCTGTGCCCGGTATCATCCCCGTGGAGCCGGACGGCAGCAAGACGGCCCGGGCCCATGCCGTGACCACGTTCTTCGAGGCCGGGAACGTCCTGCTCCCGCACCCTGAGCATTGCCCGTGGGCGCGGGAGTACGTCGCGGAACTGACACAGTTCCCCGGTGCGCCCCACGACGACCAAGTGGACGCCACAACACAGGCGCTGCGTGATTTCGATACCAAGCGGCCCATGTGCATCAACCCCGCCATCCTCAATCAGCCACGTATGGGAAGGAGAATATAAATGAATGTAAAGAGTTAGAGTTCTGCTTCTTGACATCTTTCCTTCACAAAAGGGTTCTCGTTACCTTGTAGTCTTTCAATACGTCTGGCCCGCGTGCATTCCCACGCATCAACCGGATACATCTTGTCCCATGCGTCCATGAGCTGCGTCTGCTGGCGGCTCATGCGGTAGCGCGGGGCGTAGGCGTCGGCCATATACTTGTAGGTCCGGGCAATTTGTCCCCGCGCCCGGACGGGCGGCTCGGCCCTGCGGTCGGCGATCTTCATCCCGCAGCTTCCGAAATCCGGCTCCTCGCCGGGCAGCATCTGGAAGTTGTAATTCTGGCGCAGGGCGTTGACCGCACCGATGGCCGGATAGAGGTTGTACATGTCGCTTTGCATGAGGCGGTATTCCCGGTTCACCTTTTCCGCGCACTTGCGGCCCTTGAATGCCTTCCCCTTCGCGTCCACGCACTGTGCGTCCCCCTCGCGCCACTCCGGAAAAGCCTGCCCGAAGTTCTCGGCGGGGACCACGTGTTCCCATTCCACCTTCCCGGCCCGCTTCTCGTGCTTCGCGGCAGTAAAACCCTCCGGCAGGGTGACGTTCTTCTTCTCGTCGAACGCCGCCCCGCAGTAGAGCGTGATCCGATGGTCATAATAGACCTGCCGTTCCAGCGTCTTCTTGGCCTTGCTGAACGAATCGTTCCATTCGTTGCCCGCGGCCTGCGCCTCGGACGTCATAACCAGCGCGGCCAGCAGAAACACCATGATGCTTTTGTACATGCGGATACCTCCCTAAAGGTATCCATGTATATATAGATTAATCTATATTGATACAATATGAAAGGTGTCCCACAGCCAAGCCCCCCGAACCTTGTTCACGGTGTGTTTTCTTTTTGGCTCGTAGCATTATGGGCACATGAGCAAGAAGCGCACTTATCGACACGCCACCTCCATACCTCAAGTGCAACCGTCGCGCCGTCTGAATCTCTCCCCGGACGTGCGCGGCGGCCTTGCTCAGTCTTTGCCACCTACGCCCGACGACATCAGCCGGTTGTACGGTCCTGCGAAGACGCTCGGCGCGCCCGAAGAGGTGCAGCTTGCGATGGATGCGCGGCTTGCGGATTCCGGCGTCTATTCCCTGCTCCAGCACTCGCTTGAGCTTGGGGTCGGGATTGCGCCGCAATTCATGGGCTACGGCGTCCTCCAGAACCTTGCCCAGAATGGATTGATCCGTGCCTGCGTCGAGACGGTATCCGACGACATGACCCGAGCATGGATTGAGTTCAAGCGCGAAGGGGAGGGCGGCGACGAGTCATTGCTCACCGACCTTGCGCAGGCGTGCAAGAGGTTCGCACTGCAACGCCTTTTCCATGAGGCGACCGAGCTTGTGGGGTACGAGGGCGGGGCCTTCCTTTTCATCGACACCGGAGCAGTCGGGGAAGAGCTGGAACGCCCGCTGAACGTCAGCCCGTATTCCGCCGAACTCAGGCCCGGCGGCGTGCTGCGCTTCGTCGTCATCGACCCCGTGAACGTCTTCCCCGGAGACTACAACAGCCTTTCGCCGCTTGAGCCGGACTACTTCCGCCCGCGCTGGTGGTGGGTGCTCGGGCAGCGGGTGCACGCCTCGCGCCTCATCCGATTGGTTGCGAACGAATGCCCGGTGCTGCTCCGTCCAGCCTACAATTTTTTGGGCATCCCACAAGCTCAGATCCTCTGGGATTACGTCCTGCATTTTCAGGAATGCCGCGCCGCCGAAGCCCGGCTGCTGACCAAGTTTTCGCTGACCGTCTTCAAGACGAAGATGGAAGACATCCTGTACGCGTCGGGGGGCACGGCACAGATCGATGCACGCATCCGGTACATGATCCAGTCCATGACCAATGACGGCGTGCTTGCCGTCGACAAAGAATCAGAAGACGTGGTCAAGCTGGAAACCCCGCTTTCCGGCGTGACCGACATCGTGCGCCAGTCCCTTGAAATTCTCGCCGCCCTGAACCGCACTCCGGCGGTCAAGCTGCTTGGCATCAGCCCGTCAGGGTTCAATGCCACGGGCGAATCGGACATCCACAACTACTACGACCATGTCAGGAGCCAGCAGGAGAAAGTCCTGCGCGACGGCATCAAGAAGGCGCTCGACTGTATTCAGCTCTACCTGCGCGGAACCATCGACCCTTCCGTGACTTTCGACTTCGCGCCCCTCGGCGAAGAGGACAGGGCAGCCCTTGCGACGCTCCAGAAGACCAAGGCCGACACCATCGCCGTCTACATGGATCGGGACATCATCTCTCAGGAAGAGGCCCGGCAGTCCCTTGCCAGTGACCCGGACAGCGGCTTCTCCGACATAGACCCGGCGGAAGTGCCGCAGGGCAACGGAATGCCCGACGCCCTGCCGGAAGCCGGGGAAGGGGGCTTGATGCCCGACATCGACGACGTGGACAAGGCAGGGGCCGTCTATGGCTAAGGTCATCCGCGCCATCAAGCCCAACGCGGGCATCCGGGCGAAATACCGGAAGCGGCTGGTGTCGCTTCTCGACGAGATGCAGCGTTCCGTCGTGTGGTGGCTGCGCGCCGAGTACAGGAAGCAGGAAACCCGCATAGCACAGGATGCGTCCCCGGCGAGTGACCTACAAGACCGCCTCAAGAGCCTGTTCCGGTACTGGACGAAGCGGTGGAGGGAAAGCGCGGAGAGTTTTGCACGGGAGTTCGTGGGCAGTACGAGGCGGCGCACGGAAGCCGGGATGAGGCAGGCCCTCAAAGATGCGGGCTTCACGGTGAGGATGGAGGGAAGCAGGGCCATGAGCGACGTGGCGCGGGCCCTCTTCGAGGAAAATGTCAATCTCATCAAATCCATTCCGCAGCACTATTTCACGGAAGTAACGGGGCTAGTACAGCGTTCCGCCAGCATGGGCAGGGACGTGGAGTTCCTCGCCGACGAACTGCACAAGCGGTACGAGATCACCCGGCGCCGGGCCGAATTCATTGCTCGCGATCAATCCAACAAGGCGACCGAGGCCATCAAGCGGGTACAGGACAAGGAACTCGGCATCACCGAAGGCGTCTGGGTACATGTGCCGGGAAAGAAAACGAGCCGCCATACCCACCAGCTCATGAATGGGAAAAAGTTCGTCATCACGGAAGGTCTTTACGACTCTGACGTGAAGCGCAAAGTGCTTTGCGGTGAGCTTCCGGGGTGCCAATGCACGTACCGGGCCGTTATTCCTGAATTTGGAGACTAGTCTATGTATCAAAGTAAAGGCGTCACCTTCGACGCGGCTCCCTCACAGCGGGAAACCGACGAGAACGGGTTCCTGCACGTCGGGGCGTCGCACATCACGAAAGCGACGGTGAACCCCTATTACGGGCGGGAGATTCCGGGCTGGCAGGAAGCCGGGCTTGACCCCGAGGCTGTCTATTACGGGCTTCGGGACCCGGAAGAACTTCAAGCATCGCTTGAGACATGGGCCGGGCTGCCGCTGCACATCGAGCACCACATCGACAGCGCGGAAGAGCCGCAGAAGCTCACCCGCGTGGGCGCGGTGGGCACGGGCGCGGTCTGGAACCCGCCGTATGTAGATGCGCCGCTGACCGTGTGGGATCGGGCCGCCATCGACGCCATCGAAGACGGTTCTTTCCGGGAACTCTCCTGCGCCTACCGCTACGACCCGGATTTCACGCCGGGCAGCTACGAGGGCACCCCTTACGATTTCATCATGCGGAACATCCGAGGCAACCACGTCGCGCTGGTCGAAGAAGGGCGGGCCGGGCCGGACGTGGTGGTGGCGGATTCTCATCCAACTTCAACGAAAAAAGGAACGCTTATGGGCACGTTTAAGAAATGGTTCCGGGGCGCGCAAGACGACAACCCGGACATCGAAAAGCAGGAAGTGGAGCTTGCGCAGGCCATCATCGACCTGCACAAGGTCGACCCCGTGACTGGCGAAATCGTGGATATCACCGAAGACGAGGACAAGGCGGAGGAAATCCGTAAGCTCATCGGTGAACTGTCCGCCAAACTCGACCCCGAGGACGTCAAAAAACTGACGGACTCCCTCTCCGATCTGGCCTACTCCAAGGCCACGGGTGATGAGAAACCGGAGAAAAAGGAAGCGATGGACGAAGAAATCAAGAAAGCTATGGACGCCTGCGGGCTTGATGCGGAAGACCCCGCCGAGTCCCGCGCCTTTGCTAAAGGCGTGAAGTACGGCGAGGAACTGGAGCTCAATCCGGACGAACGCAGGAAGCTCGACCGTGAGCATGAGTCCGAGGGTATGAAAAAGGCTATGGATTCCTGCGGCCTCGACGCCGAGAACCCGCAGGAGAGCAAAGCCTTTGCCGAGGGCGTCAAGTACGGTGAGGAGCGGATCCGGAACCCCGAGGAACGGCGCAAGCTTGACCGGGAACACGAATCCGAGGGCGAACGCCGCGAACTCGGCAAGGACGAGGACAAGGACGCGGCCATTAAGCGCATCCTCGCTTCCGTCCCCGACCTCACACCGGAGCAGAAAAAGAAGCTGACCGACTCCCTCGCTGATCTCGCCTATTCCCCCGCGACCGGAGATGAAGCCCCGGACGACAAGGGAACCGCTCAGGACAGGGCGTTCCGCCGCCGTGGTCCGCGTCCTCTCACCGCAATGGACGCCGCCCGCATCAAGGCATCCGCAGTCGCCGAAGCGCAGGAGCATATGCGGAACCTCACCCGTGCCGTGCGCGACGTGCGCGGGCTGGTGGGCGAACTTGACCCGCTGTCCTTCGACTCCGCGTCCGACGTCTACGGCTACGCGCTGGAGCAGCTTGGGGAGAATCCCCGCAAGTATCCCCGGCAGGCATGGCCCGGTATGATCGATGTCCTCCGCAAGCAGAAGGCGACACCTTCCGTTGCCCGTGACGCGGCCCCCGTCGGGCGCATGTCTGGCAGCTTCGCCGGGCTTTCCAATATCACCATTGCAGAATAGGAGGCACACCATGCCTTTGCAGTCCCAAGTCAATCTCTCCGTCGCTCCCGGCGTTGCTGGCGATAAAGCGACGCCCGACCAGAGCATCTACACCCCGCTCAACCCTCTGGCGGCGGTGGCCCTCCCTGTGGGGCGCTTCGTCTTCCCCGTCGTGGATTCCGGCGTGATCGACAACACGCAGGCCACCAACGTTGCTGGCACCGCCACAGCCGTGCTCGGCTTCGTGGAGCGCGTCATCAACTACGTGAACTACGAACTGCTTTCTGACGGCACTTTGACCGTCCCGGCAGGCTCGAACCTCACCGTGGCCGTAAAGGGCGACTATTGGGCCGTTTCCACGACCAAGGCCACGGTGGGGCAGGCTGTCCTTGCCTCCACCGCTGACGGTTCAATCAGCACCGGGACCCCCGACGCCACGCACCTCGATACGGGGTGGGTCGTCAAGACGCCCGGCGAAATCGGGGAACCGATCATCATCAGCAATTGGGGACAGGCCGCAGCGTCGGGATCCGGCGGCGACACCTCGAACCTGATGCAGAAAGATTTCAGCAACGCCACCGGAGCGCTCGGCGTGGCCAACGGCGGAACTGGCGCAACCACTGCGGAACAGGCCCGCACCAACCTCGGCGCAGCCGCCGCCGGAGCGTAGGAGGTACTACATGAATCCGACTTTTGAACAGGCCAAGCGCTACGGCTTTATCTTCCCGGGCGCCCGCATGTGGGCAACTCCGGAGAACCGCGCCCGCATTGCGCAGGACGCCGCGCTCATCACTACTCCGAACACGACCGTCCCCGCCGAGCTTCTGGCGTATATCGACCCGATGGTCATCGAAATCCTGACCGCGCCCCGGCGCGCCCGTGAAATCTTCGGTGAAGAGAAGAAGGGCGATTGGACGACCCCGTACATGAAGTGGCGCGTGGACGAAATGACCGGAAAGACCGAGCCGTATTCCGACTATGCCAACGGCACGACTTCGGGCGTGAACTCCGAATGGCAAACCCGCGTGCAGTACGTCTTCCAGACGTCCATCACCTACGGAGACTTTGAAGTGGACATGTCGAGCACGGCGAAAGTCAACCTCGCTGCCTCCAAGCAGCGTGCGGCCGCCAACGTCATCGACATCGACCAGAACCGTTTCTACCTGCTCGGCGTCGCCGGGAAGGAAATCTACGGCATCCTCAACGATCCGAACCTCCCTGCTGCGATCACCGCAGGGGCCACGGGCACGGGCGGCTCCACGAAATGGGCCGACAAGACCACGGTGCAAATCTACAACGACGTCCTCGCCCTGTTCGCACAGCTTTCCGAGCAGTCCAGCGGCCTTATTGACAAAGACACGCCCCTCAAGCTCTGCCTCTCCCCCGAACTGGCCGTTCGCCTCGGCGCGGCTACCGATTTCAACGTGTCCGTGCTGGATATGTTGAAGCGGTACTTCACCCGCATTGACATCGTGACCGTCCCCGAGCTGCACAGCATGACCGCCGGGGAAACCATGTTCCTCATCGCCCCCGAAGTGAACGGGCAGCGATCCGGCACGCTGGCCTTCGGAGAAAAGATGCGTGCTGGACGCGTCGTGCCCGACCTGTCCAGCTTCCGCCAGAAGTTCGTCGGCACCACCTACGGCGGTATCGTGCTCATGCCCTTTGCCTTTGCGCAAATGACTGGAGCCTAGTCCCATCCTTCCCTCCATGCGAAAGCCCCAACCGTCTGTTTAACGGTTGGGGCTTCTTTGCATCTTTGGGCGGCATCATTGTGGCTGTGGTCAAGCTATTTCATCAGCGCGATGATTGCGGCAATGATCGCCACGGTTTGCGCCGTGATGATGCCCGCCACCCATTTGATGGTTTCGGCCTTGGCCTGTTGGATTTCCCTCAACAGGCGCAGTTCGGTTTCCCGCAAATCCCCCTTGGATGCGCTGGCACTCCTTTGGCTCTCGTCAAAGCGTTCCAGTACTTCCACGATGGTTTTCGCGGCTTCCTCGCCGACGGCCTTTTCAAGCTTTTTTCCATCATCGAACAGCAACATGGGGGAATCCCTCCGTTGGTAAAATCTTATATGATTCATGTAGGCTTGCCAAGGATTACCCTAGCATCATCCTGTTCGCCGTCTTCGCGGCACGGATTGCCGCTCTCATTTCCGAGATTCCCGCGTCAATCCACGTCTGGGCGTTGTACGAGTTGGATTGCAGGATGCCGAGAAGCGGATCCTTCGAGATGTTCTGCCGGGGACATACCCGGTTCAGCAGTTCGGGATAAGTGCTTTCCTTGACGCGCAAGAGCTCGTTGACGAATCGGTGGAGCCGGGAGCGGGTTTCCCCCGCGAACTCGATCCATTCCTCTTCGAGGCGGTCGAGGGCCGCGATGCGGTCGGCGTAGACGCTGGAGGCGGAAAGCGGCGGGTACGGGATCGCGGATTCCGCCGTGGGTATGGCGTTGATGGCGCGGACACGGACGGAAAGCAGGAACTCGCGGGCCTCGGGCATAAGCCGGGCCGGGAGCTGCTTGTATTCGGCAATGCGGAAGTGGCGGTTGAACTTTGCCCATATCTCGGCGCGGGCCTTGCCCTGCACCGCGGCGGGGTAGGTCGAGAGCTTGGCGTCTACGATGAGCTTGAGCTCGGCACGTTCCGCCGCACTGATCAGCTCGTCGTTGAGCGTCACAGGCTGTTCAACGGGCACCCTGTCGCCGTACTGCTCGATGACGTCCAGCACCCAGCGGCGGAAAGCCTTGGCTACTGGAGTCCGGGCGAACATGGCGAGGAGGTGGCAGCCGCGCAAGCTGAAGATGCGGGCGCGCCCCTCAGATCCAAATTGGATCTCTGCGCTGTTTTCAATAAGTTGCGTCATGTCACTGGAAAATTCGTCTTCATTGCGGCGATAAAGGCGAGTGACATAATTATCGTTGGCATAGCCCAAGGCACGAGCAAGCTCAGAAGACTTGAACCAAGGCTGATTGTCGCGGGTGACGGGGGAGAACGTGAAATCGTTGAAGCAAAGAGACTGAGACATAACCAACTCCTACTGTTGAGAGTTGGCACCGCCGATGAATGACGATGCCGGGTGTTCATCACCGCCAGTAGGAGCGGCTGTCCGCCTTTAGGCTGAAGCCTTGGACATATCGGACACACCCGGCATCAAGAAGATGCAAGTATAGCAGAAAACCAAAGTCAAAAAGAGTCTTGACTTCGGCAAAAGGGCACAAAAAGAGCCATACTATCGGGTGGCGTTGTCCGCCTACTGTTGGTGTGATGAGCACCGTTTACAAAAGACAGCACAAAACTCGGAAAATGTAAAGGGTAAAATAGTGGCGTTGCCCGCCAATGATGAAGAACATCCAGATACGGGCAACGCCACAAAACAGAATAAAAGTTAAAATCTATAGGTGTCTTTTCTTATAAGTTTTCCGAGCAAGCCAGCCGAAAAAAAGAGCTAGTATTCCCCATGTCCAGAACCCGGCAGGATTGGGTGTCGTCTGGACAGCGCAGCCGATGGACAGGATCGCAAAAACTATGGTCAGCATTATCCAGAACACTAGCGTGATTTTCTTTGGGGGTGCCTGTGGAAGCTCACGCGCCACAAACGGGCTCGAATCGCTTTCGCTGGATACGCTGGCATTGCAAGATGTGCTCCGTCTAGATGGAGTTCCGCCCAACCTGCTTGTGTAGGAAATGCCCGTTCCCGGAATCCCTACCGTTCCCTTGACCCCCTTTGAACTCAGGTTGACCGTAGCTCCAGCCTTCCCGATGCTCAGGCTGGTAATCCCTTTTTTGCCGATATTCAGCTTGACACCGGGGCAAATACGAAAGGATTTCCTAACGCGAAAAAATCCCACGGAACTCTCCTATTCCTGAACTTGGTATTGCTCAACCCATGCAATATCGTTTCCATCTTTGGGGTTTGCTACCGCAACGCCATACGAAACGAGCTTCCCTGAGCGTTTGCACTGGGCTCCGGCTACCACCATCACGCCTTTTTTCTTGAGAAAATCCATACTGTAGCCCTGTTTGTCCATACCGTCGAGAACTGCGGTTACGATATCGAGGGACGCAGCCTGTATCATTTCGCTTTGGAGCGATTTGCTGAACGTCACCTGAACAGCGTACATTTTCCCACCTTCCGTTCCAAATTGGGCCCATTTGATAGTGTAATTGCCGCCATCTCTTCCGAACTGTCTTTGAAGAGAAGCAGTTATCGAAGACATTTTTCCATTCAAGTAGGCCGTGAGTTTGGGTTCAGAGAGAGCCTTGGAAGGAGTTATAGCGTTTGATTGGGTGGCAGGGTTGTTTTGTTTTGCAGTCTCTGTTTTTTGAGGAGATATCCCTTCTGGATGCCTTGCATTAAGCCATGCCCCTGCAACCACCAAGCAAACGAATAGAACCAGTAATTTTTTTGTCCTGCTTGGCTTTTTAGGTTGCTTGTCAGCCTCAGTTACAGGACGCCCGCATTTTGGACATGCTGTTGCGGAAGTCGAAACTTTGGATTTGCAATCCGGGCATTTGAAGGTAGCCATACATCATCCCCCTTATTATAGATGAAGCTATCATGGCATAGGCCGTTCCAAAAATCCACCGCGGCTTTCCACCGCCCCGAAAGGGGCTTTTGTTTTGCCCTATGCGAACCTTGTTCACGGTGTGCTCACCTCCTCCCATACTGCATCATCTCTAAAATTCTATGGAGGTGCAGCGATGAAAAGTTCCCCCTTGGCTTTTTTCGAGCATGAAAAGTTCGGTTCCCTTCGCGTCGTCAGAAGCGATCAGGGGGCTCAGTGGTTCGTGGCGAAAGACGTGTGCGGGTGTCTCGGGCTGGATACCAGTAACCTTTCAAAAATGCTGGATGAAGACGAGCTTTCGACCTGCCCCGTACAGTATACGGATCAGGTCAGGAATCTTTCCGTCGTATCCGAACCCGGCCTGTATTCCCTCATCTTGCGTTCTCGCAAGCCCGAAGCCAAGGCGTTCAAGCGGTGGGTGACGCATGAGGTCATCCCCTCCATCCGCAAGACGGGCGGCTACATGATGGCCAAGCCGGACGATACCCCCGAAGCCATCCTTGCCCGCGCCGTGCTGGTCGCGCAGGACACCATCAGGCGCATCGAAGCCGAGCGCGACGATGCGATCCGCACCAAGGCCGAAATCGGTTCACGCCGCGAGGCTACCGCGATGGCAACCGCCTCCGCCGCCGTACGCAAGGCTGCGGCTCTTGAGAACGAACTTGGGCGGGGCAGGGACTACAAGTCCGTGAAGGGCATCCCGTGGTTCCTTGACGTCTTCGCAGATACGCCAGCCGCGTACTCCGTCGCGGGACGCAAGCTTTCCGATATGTCCCGCCGTATGGATTACGAAATCCGGGAAATCGAGGACAGCCGTTTCGGGAGCGTGAAGGCGTACCATGTCGACGTGATCGAAGCCTTCCGGCTGGCCCTGAAAAACGATCTGAACATGCTGGGCAAGTACCGCCTTCGCCGTGCTGCATAGCCGAACTTTGTTCACGGTGATTTCGTCTCGGCTCTTTTGCCATGATGACCAAAACAACGGAGGGATACAGAGATATGGCCAGACCCAAAAAGAATACCGCCCCTGAAACAACGCAGGCGACGAAGACGGATACCGTGATGGTCGCCCTGAACCGGACGACCGGGATCACGTTCCCCATGCCCGATGGCCGCAAGGTGCTCATCGAAGGCAACGCCGTCAGCCTGCGCGGAAAGGAAAAAGGCGTGCTGCCCGTGGGCGCGTTCGGGCTGACGCGGGTGAATGCCGACGATTGGGCGTACATCGAAAAGACCTATGGCCCGCACATGGAAATCTTCAAGTCCGGGCTTATCTTCGCGCAGGCGCGCAAGGCCGACGCTGTGGACGAGGCCGACGAAAGGGCGGAACTGCGCAACGGGCTGGAGCCCGTGGACGTGGAGAACGACCCCAAGGCGCAGACCGAACCGCTCCAGAGCAAGGCGGGGTTCTAGCCTGTGTCCGTGGTCGTCTTTGACCCGCAGGAGTTCCGGGAGGCCTATCCGCGCTTCGTCGATCCGAAGACCGGGCAGCCCCTCCTGACCGATGCACAGCTTCGGCAGGCGTTCGACGTCGCCTGTCTGCTCTTGGACAACACGGACTCCTCCCCGGTTCCCTATGACCCGGCCCACGGCGTCATGATTCGCAAGACGCTGCTGTACCTCCTTGTCTGCCATCTGGCGACGCTGGCCTTGTGGCCGATGGGACAGGCCGGGCCGGTGGCTTCGGCGACGGAGGGAACTGTCAGCATCAGCTTCTCCGTGCCCCAGAACACCGGGAAAGCCTTCTACGCGCAGACGCCGTGCGGACAGACGTTTTGGCAGGCCATCCAGCCCTATGCCGTGGGCGGGCGCTACTATGCCGCCCGGTATTGGCATCCGTGGGGGTAATGGTGTCCGGAGAACTCGAAAAGCTGCTCAAGCGGTACATTACCCCCGATATCGTCGTGAAGGCCGGGGTGCTCGAAAATGCGACGCGGGGCGAAGGCGGTACTCCCGTCGCGGAGTATGCGGCGTACAACGAATACGGCGCAACAATCGAAATCCCTGAGCGGACGCAAACCTTGTACTTCAAGCGGAAACGTGACGGCAGCGTCGGGAATCGGTTCGTGAAGAAGGGCAAAAGCGATTTTGCGCAGGATGCGTCGGTCAAAGCCCACACCGTCACCATCCCCTCCCGGCCTTTTCTGCGGTCAACGCTCGATGCCAAGGCAGACGTATGGTGCGATAACCTCGCGGAAGCGTTGGAAGCCGGACGGACTCCGAAAGAGGCGATGCGGCTTGTGGGGCGTCGCATGGCAGACGACATTCAGGCGACGATCAAGAGCAATATGCCCCCGGACAACGCCGAATCCACCAAGCGCCGCAAAAACGCCAAGGGCGCGGGAAAGGGGACGCTCATCGATTCCGGAAGCCTGCTCAAGGCCATTGATTACGAGGTAGTCAAAAGATGAATCTCCATGAACTTGTGCGTCCGCTTATCGGCATCGTGAACCCTTTTCAGTCGGTCGTGATTCTCGTCTCTACAGGCTTCACCGTAAACGCGCAGTATGAGCAGGTCCCGGCATGGGCCCCTGCCGTTGAAGTCATGGCGCAGCCGCAGCCTGTCGCCGACAAGACGCTGCAATTCATCGTGCAGCAGCGCCAGAACACGATCTGGCACGACTTTTATCTTTCAGGGGACTGGTCGGCCCTTGATCGCCCGGCGGAGCAGGGCGGCGATCTCCTCTACTGGGATGGTGCCGAGTGGCAGGTCGATCAGGTTCTGGAACGCTGGAACCCCACGGCGGGCTGGACGAAAATCCGGTGCGTGAAGCTCCGGGAAACCGCGCCGCCGGAAGTCGGGGCCACGGAACCGCCCAAGGGAGAAGATGATGAGTGACAGCATCCTCGTGCAGGCCCTTGGGGACTTCTGCAAACGCTACCTCGGCGATTCCGCCGTCGTTGTGCGCGGATACGTCAACCGCGTGAGCAAGCCGAAGACGAAAAACTACGTGCTCGTCACGCCGATGACCATGACGCGCCTCTCGACGAACCTGCACCAGACCGAGTGCGGCGGGGAGGCCATCGTGCAGCCGCAGCGCCGCAGGGTACAGCTTGACGTCTACGGCCCGACCGCCGCCGACCGTGCCCAGACGCTCGCAACGCTCCTGCGCGACGGCGTCGGGTGCCGCTTCCTCCGGACCTACGGGATCGCCCCCCTGTACGTCGAAGACCCGCAGGATATGACGCAGGCGGAAGGTGACGAGCAGTACAACCCCCGCTTCATGCTCAACGTGCTGGTTCAGGCAAACCGCGTTGAACACGTTGAGATGGATACTTTTACCGACGCGGAACTTTCCGTACATCCGCTGGCATAGCAAACACAGGAGGGCGCGCAATGAGCGTCAATGCCGACAAACTGGTTCAAATCATCCCCCGCATCATCGAAGGCGGCACTCCGGGCCTGACCTTCGCCGGGCTCCTGCTCTCACAGTCAGAGCTGTTGCCCGCAGGCCGGGTCGTGCAGTTCGCAAGTGCACAGGCCGTTGCCAACTACTTCGGCTCGCTCTCGGAAGAGGCGGGCATGGCTTCCATGTACTTTTCCGGCTACGTGAACACGACGAGCCTCCCGGACAAGATTTTCTTTGCCCGGTACAACGGCGAGGCCGTGGGCGCATGGCTGCGCGGCGCGAAGTATACGGGCAATCTCGCCGTGTTGCAGGCCGTCACCAACGGCGCGATGGTCATTTCCATCGACAACACGCCGCACACGCTTTCATCCGTGGATTTGTCCACTGCGACCAGCTTCTCGCAGGTTGCGGAGGCGATCCAGACCGCACTCACGACGGCGGGCGCGACCGGGGCGGAGGTGACCTACTCAAGCCAGACCGGGGCGTTCCAGATCGACAGCCCGACGACCGGGACAAGTTCCGCCGTGGCCTTTCCGACTCCGCCGGAAGCCGGGACCGACCTCGGCGCGCTTTTGCTGCTCACCGAGCAGTCCGGGGCCGTCCAGTCCGTCGGCATGGCCGCGCAGACGCTCCCCGACTGCATGACCAACGTGCTCCTGTACGCCCGTGATTTTGTGACGTTCTCCACGGTTTGGGAACCCGAGCTTGACGACAAGATCGCGCTCGCCCAGTGGTGCGCTGGATATGACACACGTTTCGCCTATGTGATGTGGGATACCGACACCGCCGCGCAGGTCGCGGGCTCCACGGCCTCGGCGGGGTATCAGATTGCCAAGGTGCTCGAACTCGACGGGACGGTTCCCGTGTTCAACACGCCCGAGCTTGCGGCGTGGGTCATGGGCACGGCTGCCTCCATCAATTTTGAAGAGACGAACGGACGGCTCACCTTCGCATTCAAGCAGGGCGAAGGGCTTGCCGTAACCTGCGACAACGACGAGAACTATGACGCGCTGATCGCCAACGGCTACAACTGCTATGCGGACTTCGCCACGGCCTCCAGCCAGTTCAAGTTTTTCCAGAACGGACAGGTTTCCGGCAAATGGGGCTGGCTCGACACGTACATTGACGCCATAGCCATCAAAGACGGCCTCCAGCTTAACCTCCTTGATCTGTTCAAGGCCGTAAAGTGCATCCCCTACAACGAGAGCGGCTATGGCATGATCCGCACGGCCTGCCTCGACACCATCACGCGGTTTCTCGACTTCGGGGCCATCCGCACCGGCGTGACCCTCTCGAACACACAAAAGGTGCAGCTCCTCGCGGAAATCGGGCTGGACGTTTCCCAGACGCTCGAAACGCAGGGCTGGTACATGCAGGTCAAGGACCCCGGCGCGACCGTACGCGGACAGCGCCAGTCCCCCGAATGCAAATTCTACTACATGGACGGCGGCAGCGTGCAGCAAATCGTCATGCCCGCCACGGCCATTCAGTGATGAGGTAAAACATGGCTGACAACTTCGGCAACATGACGATTACAGCGGCGAATTGCACGCTTTTCCTGACGGTTCCCGGGCTCTACGACAGCCCCGTGCAGATCGAGGGGTTCAGCACCGACGCGATGGTCAGCGTCGCCACGAATACCCCCATCGTCGCGGAAAAGGGCGTTGACGGACATACATCCTTCGGGTGGGTTCCGACAAATAAAGAAGTGACAATCACTCTCGCGGCGGACAGCCCGAGCCGCCAGATCATGGAAGACTGGGCGACGTATCAGGAAACCGCCCGGGAAGTGATGCTCTGCAATGCCGAGTTCGCCATGCCGAGCATCAACCGGAAGATCACCGGGAAACGGGGCGGCCTCACCTCCGTACAGTCCAGCCCCAACGCCGCTCAGACCTTGCAGGCGAGCGCCTTCGTCATCACCTTCGACCAGTGGACCGCGAGCCCGCTTTAAACTGTGGAGGCCGTCATGCTCAACGAAAAGATCATTGCAATCGACAAGGGCCGCGACGCCGGGAAGACCTTCAAAGTCAAGGAAATGCCCGTCACGAAACTGGAAAAATGGGCTGCCCGCGCGCTGCTCGCCGTCTTCGGTTCCGAGATGCCCGCCGACATCCGAACGCTTTCAGCGTCATCGAACACCGCCGCGCTGCTTTCCGCAGGGCTCCGGGGGCTCTCGGGGCTCCGGTGGGAACAGGCCGAACTGCTCTATGACGAGCTTCTCGGACAGATCTACCGCGTCCCGAACCCCGGCAAGCCCGATGACGCCATCAGGCTCACCCCGCAAAACCTCGACGCCCATGTCGAGGACGTGGGCACGATCTACCGCCTGCGTTGGGAGGCTATCGCCGTCTGTCTGGATTTTTTGCAGGGCGGCGAGGGCTTGACCTCCCGCCTGTCGCAGATCCTCAACCCCTCGGGCTCCGGGACTACGCAAACCTCCCCGGATGCGTCGGCATCCCGGTAAGCCGGAACCTCGCGACGCTGTACGAGATGCAGACGGTGTACGGCCTGTCCGATGCCTACGAGATGCTAGAAATCATCGCCGTGGACGGACATAATCAACGCCTCTGGAGCAAATTTCATGAACGCAGGTGAACTCGTTGTTTCCCTCATCCTGTCCGCAGGAACCTTTCTTGCCGAAGTGCGCAAGAGCGAATCCGCCGTGGACAACGTGCGCGACGCCGCGCGCGAGGCCGGGAAAGCCGTGTCCGACGCAGCTGCGACGGGTTCGGCAGATATCGAGGTTCTAGGTTCCTCCGCGCGGAACACTGGGGGAGAACTCGAGGACGCGGGCAAAAGAGGCGGGCGTGGCCTTGATGACCTTGGATCGTCTGCTCGTGATGCTGGAAAAGAACTCGAAGATGCCGGAAACAGGGGCGCACTCAGCTTCGAACGGCTCAAGGGCGTTGCAGCGCAGGCCCTCGCCGTCATCGGCGGCGTCTCCATCCTGAAAAGCTCCATAGCGCAGTATTACGAGCAGGCTCAGGCTATTGAGAAGACTTCGGACGCGCTCGGCATGAGCATTGAAGACTGGCAGGCATGGCAACGGACGGCAGCCTCCGCCGGGGTTGACGCCGAGGAGCTTTCGACCCGGTTCATGGACCTGGGAGACTGGATGCAGGATCTCATTCTGCACGACTCCGGGCCGCTCAAGGACGCGACCAAAGATCTGGGGGTGAGCTTCACGGATGCGAAGGGGAAGGCCGTTTCCTTTGAAGAAGGGCTTCTTCGCCTTTCCGACGCCACATCAAAAATCGACCGCCAGAAAGCGACTTCGATTCTCACACAGATCGGCTTCGACGAAAAAACCATCCCGCTCATCATCAAGGGTCGCAAAGGGATTGAGGACCTTCTGAAAGTCCAGAAGACTCAAGCCATCTACAGCAAGCAGGACATCGAAAACGCAAAGAAACAACGGGAGGCGCAGCAGCGGCTTAATGACGCATGGGAGGCCATCTCAGCCCTTTTCGCCAGCACCGTCTCCCCTGCGATCACGTTTTTGACGAACCTGCTCGGAGACCTCCTCGGGTGGGTAAAAGAAAACAAGCAGTTTGTAATCGTCTTCTTTACGTTATTAGCCGGGGTCATCACGACGCTCATGCTTCCGGCCCTGACTGCTATGGCAACGGCTGCATGGGCTGCAATTGCACCGTTTACGCCGTTGATTGCGGCCATCGGCGCAATCGCGCTAGTTGTCGACGATCTCATTACCTACATCAACGGCGGAGAATCCGCACTTTCCGGACTCTGGGCGATGTTCGGAACCGGCGACGAAATCGGGGCCCGTTTCAAGGCTATTTGGGAAGGCATCAAAAGTATCCTCGGGGGCGTCTGGGATGCCCTTTCGGGGGTCGCCAAGCTCTTCAACTCCGTTCTTACGCTGGACGGAAAAGGCGTTATCGAAGCCCTCAAAACGATCTGGGGAGGCATCTCCAAAATCAACGATGTGCTTGTCGAAATGCTGAACTGGGTAGCCCAGAAGCTCTACAATTTGCTTCCCGACTGGATCAAGGACTGGCTCGGCGGCGATGAGTCTTCGCGCCCGGAAGAAACGAAGGCCGAGGCCAAGCCCGGCGGCGTCGCCGATTCGATGCGGGTTAGTGATGTCCGCCCGTCTATTCTGCCGCCGCAGGTGCGCGCCGGGGATGCGCGTCCGGGAAGCGTGAGCAACGTCAACAATTCGCGTCAGATGACGTCAACCACCAATGTGGGTGAGGTCAAGGTCTACACGCAGGCTACAGATGCGGAAGGGATGGCCCAAGGAGTGGTTCCGGCACTTCGTAATCAAACCGCGCAAGCAGACAGCGCATTCGGGTACTGACATGGCATTCGGCGCGCTCCCGCCGGGACAGCCCGGCAACTGGTCGATTTTCGATAAAGACGGCGCCAAGGCCCTCGACTTCGACACATTCTTTTCCTGCTCGATCAAGGCCGAGAACAAAATCAGCTCCAACCCGGTCGAGAAAGGGAGTTTCGCGGATTACAACAAGGTCGCTTCTCCCACGGCGATATCGGTCGTGCTGGGCCGCACGGGGAAGAGCGACGAGCTTGCGGCGTTTCTGACGGCGCTGGACAAGCTGGCGGAAAGCACCGACCTCGTGAGCATCGTCACCCCGGAAAAAACGTTTCTCGACTACAACCTTGTCTCCTACGACTACGACCGCAAGGCCGAAAACGGTGTGGACAGGCTGCTTGTAGGGCTCATGCTGCAAGAGATCCGGCAGGTCGATCCGCAGTACAGCAACGAAACGATAAAGCCAATCAGTAAGGCGCAGGCAAAGAATCCGACCGACGCAAGCACCACGGATGCCGGGAAACAACAGGGGCAGACGACGCAAAAAAGCACACTGAAAAAGCTAGGCGAGGGGATTTTCGGATGATGACCGTACCGCTCCGACAGGAGCCGAACCAGAGCCTCCAGATTGTGCTTGGGGAACAGAACTGCACCCTCCGGTTCATCTCCCGAGGCGTGAACCTGTACTGCGACCTTGCCATTGACCAGACGGTCATCTGGTCTGGGTTCATCTGCCGCAATCTCGTAGGCTTGAAGCTGTACGACTATCTCGCCTTCCGGGGGCAGCTCTACTTTGTCGATATGCAGGGCGAAGAGGATCCGCACTGGTCGGGCCTCGGCGACCGATTCCAGCTCGTTTATGTCGAAGAAGGGGAAACGCTGTGAACACGAGCTTCACCAAAAAGCTGCTTGAAGCGCACATTACGCTCTCCGAGGGCGGCTTCAACACGGCTACCGGGCAAGGTGCGAACACCAAGATCATCCGGCTCGGCATGGATGTGGACATCCAGAAGCCGGGCGGGAAAGAGAAGAACAAGGCCAAGGTCAAGATTTTCAACATGCCATTGGCGGACATGGAGACGCTGACGACGCTGGCGTTCAAGCCGTTGCAGGCGTCAAAAAACCACATTGCCGTGTACGCGGGCGATGAAGAGCACGGAATGTCTTTGGCATTCTCCGGCGACATCGTGAGCGCCGTCCCGAACTTCAATTCCGCCCCTGATCCCTCTTTCGATATTGAGTGCATCACGGGATACGTTGCCAGCATCACGCCCGTACCGCCGTTGACGGCGCAGGGCTCGCAGGACGTATCCACGCTCATGCAGGGGTTGGCAAAGCAAATGGGGCTCGCTTTCGTCAACAGGGGCGTGTCCGTTTCCCTTCGCAATGTCGCCCTCGTCGGGGGGCCGATGGAGCAGGCGCAGCGGCTTGCCCACGATGCCCGCATCGATCTTATCGTCGACGATGGTGAGATGGTCATCTCCCCACCCGCGACGCTCCGCAACGATGACGGCGGCTCGACGCCCGTCTGGTCCGCGAAAAGCGGGATGATTGGCTATCCGAGCTTCGATAACGAAGGCGTGACGGTGAAAGGCATCTACGAGCCGAAACTTCAGCTTGGCGGCCCGGTGCGCATTGAGAGCATCGTCCCCCGCGCGTCCGGCCTCTGGCAGATCGTAAGCCTGAGCCATAAGCTGCAAGCCGGATACCCCGGCGCAACGCAGTGGGTGAGTCAGGTCAAGGCAAGCTATCCCGGCGCGAAGCCGAAGAAGGACAAGAAATAATGCAGGGACAACGCGGTCTTTCCACGAACTCCAGCGAGTACAACGCGCAGGACTTCATGATCAGCCAGATGCTCGGGCGCATCGCAACGGCGGAACCCGTGCGCGTGGTCGCCGTATCCGGTTCGGGTGTCTCTCCGGTCGGCTTCGTTGACGTGCAGCCCCTCGTCAACCTCGTGACTGGCGAGCAGAAGGCGCAGGAGCAGAGCGTGCTCTTCAAGCTCCCATACCTGCGCGTCCAAGGCGGCAAAAACGCCCTCGTCATCGACCCGCAGCCGGGCGACATTGGCCTAGCCGTCTATGCTATGCGCGACACGGAATCACTCAAAGAGAGCCGGGGAGCGGATGGGACCGTCAATCCGGGGTCAGCCCGCGCCATGAGCAAAGGCGACGGCTTCTATCTCGGAGGCTTCCTGAACGCGGCGCCGGAACGCTATGTTCTGGTCAATGACGAGGGTGTTACCATCGAAGGCGTGGCCAAACTGACGATGCACGGGGAAACCTCAGTCCTGACGGCTGAAAGCGGCCTCACGATCAACGCCGACGTGCGCATCAACGGTTCCTTGACATGGACGGGCACGGCGCAGGGCGACGGCGGGCCGGCCCGGTTCTCCGGCGGCCTCACGAACGCGGGCGGCACGGTTGAGAGCAACGGCAAGGTTTTGGAAACCCATGTTCATACCGGGGTCGAGCCCGGCTCCGGCATATCTGGACAACCGCAGTGAGGTAAGTTTTATGCCTGATTTTCAGTACCAGCCCCCGACAGGACCTCTGTCCGGCAGCGAATTCGAGCGACAAACCACACGGTTCTTTCAGCAAGTGCAGGGAGCCGCAGACGCAGCACAGTCTACCGCGATAGTTGCGCAGAACACGGCAAACGAGGCACTTGAGCGTGCTCAGGCGTCGAACCTTGTCGACGGGAAGACCACGACCGAAGCGGACGGCGCGATCACCGTGAAAGACGTGGCGATTGGGGGGAACCTTGAGGATCTTGCGAGCAAGAGAGGGCAGATTGGTACGCCGCCTATCCAAAGATTTACGAAGACGTCGGCTGATGACGCCGCGACGCTTAACCTGAATGACGATAAATGGTGGGTCAATGGCGAGTATTCCTTATACCTGCGCAGTGAGTTTTTTTCATTTACCCCTGTGGTGAATAACACGCCTTTGGAGGTGAGTGGCAATTACTCCGCGCGGCTGAGGGTTGCGAATGTTTATCATACTGGCAATGGGATACAGGAATTTTCTATCGCCATTGGTGGTAGAGTCATCAGGATGTATTGTAGAACGCGTTTCTTTAACTCGGATAATACGTTTTCTTACTATCCGTGGCGTGAGGCGATTCTCACGAGCAACTTGGGTGATGGTATACGCACTATCAACGGCATCATCTCCGTGCCTGAAATGCAGGGCGCGACGGCATCGGCAGCCGGAACGTCCGGACTTGTTCCGCCCGCAGCCGCCGGACAAGCCACCTACGTGCTCTGTGGCGATGGAGAGTGGCGGGACATAGCAACGCTTGTCGCCGCTGCGCAGGCTCGGCTTGCAGATAAGGCAGCATCATGAATTTCCGAACGGTTTTGAACGTACGCGCGCTGTCCAATATTCGTGATGAAGTGCAATCATCTGCCGAAGTTGTAGATTCGGGGCTCCTGTCATTACGTCTTGATGAACAGTGGGATTTGACGCTCTCCGTGGGGGGCAATCTTGCTTCGGCAGGGGGGACTATGCGTATCGTGCAGGATGTCGCATCGTATGTACGCACATTCCAAGGAGAACCGTACTACGCGCAGCAAGACGGAATCACGTACTTCATGCGTGAGCTTGGGTCCCTCCCTCCCGCCGAGCTCGTGCGTGCGCGCTCGAATGCCCGTGCGCTTGAAGTCCCCGGCGTAGCGCAGGCTGATACGCAGCTTTCCCGGCTTGAAAAACGCATCTTGAGCGGGACGATCCGCATCACTACAGAGACGGGGGAAACCGCAGATGTCGCAGTCTAGCATCGATTTTACCGAAAACGGCCCGGTCGTACCCGATACCGCGACCGTCCGGGACGCTGTCGAAACGAATTGGCAGGCGGCATTCGACAATCGGCTGAACCCGGATCCGGCCACGCCGCAGGGACAGCTCATCACATCCGAAACGGCCATCGTGCAGGACAAGAACAGCCAGCTTTTGTTCCTCGCGAATATGTTCAACCCCAAGACTGCGGAGGGTATCTATCAAGACGCGCTCGCCAAGATTTACTTTCTGACCCGGCAGCCCGCACGCTCCACGGTCGTCCCCTGTACTTGTACGGGGCTTCCCGGCACCGTCATCCCCGGCATCGGTAGCGACGCCCCGGCGCTTGCAAAAGATGCGGACGGGAACATTTTGGTCTGTCAAACGGGGGGGACGATCCCCCAATCCGGCAGTATTATCCTTGATTTTGCCTGTCAGGTTCCGGGACCTATTGAAATCCGGCAGGGAACCGTGACCACGATCGTGCGTACTATCCCCGGATGGGACACGATCACCAATGAAGTCGGGATCACCGGGCAAAACGTCGAGAGCCGGTCCGCGTTCGAGTCCCGGCGCTACGCCAGCGTCGCGAAGAACGCCCGGAGCGTTGCCGCCGCCGTCTATGCCAACGTCGGCGATCTGGATGGCGTGCTTGATGTCTGTGTGCGCGAGAACAAAACCAGCGCGCCGCTTGAAGTGCAGGGCGTCACGCTCAAGCCGCACTCAATTTATGTGGCGGTCGTCGGCAGCGCGACGGATAATGATATTGCTGAGGCCATTTACGCCCGTTGTTCCGCCGGATGTGATTACAACGGCAACATCAGAGTCACTGTGACTGATCCTGTAACCGGAGCGGTCGAAACAGTGCTCTTTGAGCGCCCGGAATCGCTTCCGGTGGGCATTCAGGTGACTATCCGCAAAAATGCCTCAATGCCGAGCAACGTCGAAGAGCTCATCAAGTCCGCTGTTGTCGCCGAGTTCTACGGAGAAACCGCCGACGCCTGCGGGAATACGGGCCAGCGCGTTCATATCGGGGATACGGTGTATGCCAGCCGCTTTTATTCCGCAGTGCTCGGAACGGGCGTTACCGACTTGGTGAGTGTCGAAATCGCGGCGCCCGTCGGCGAAAGCTCCCCAACATGGGGCGACTACATCACCATCAATATAGATGAAGCCCCCACGCTCGTCTCCGACAACGTCACTGTCACTATTATCGAAACGAGGTCGGGCCGTGGATAACTGGCGCGAAACGATACTTTCGCAGTACGACAACTCGGAACGGCTGCTGGCGCTCATCGAATCGATGAATACCGCCATTGAGCCCACGGCGGATATTGCGGCGTTCTATGAGTCCGTCTTTGACCCAGAAACGGCATTCGGATGGGGGCTTGACGTGTGGGGACGCATCGTCGCCATTCCGCGTACGCTTGAAGTAGAGGCGACGGACATCAAGCCGTTCGGTTTCTCCGGTTCAAACCTCAGCAACTTTGGGCACGGTCCTTTTGCATATGAGAGCGAATCGAACACGTTCATACTTCAAGATAACGCATATCATCTTTTAATCTGGATGAAAGCAGCTTCGAACATCACCGACGGCAGCCTCCTAGATTTGAACAAGATCGTTCATTGGCTTTTCTCGGATCGCGGTCATATTGCCGTCGTGCATGTCGGAACGATGAAAATACGCTACGTTATCGGCTTCAAGCTCCAGCCATACGAGCGTGCGCTTCTCCTGCGCGATGACGTTCCCCCAAAGCCTGCGGGCGTCGGCTATGACGTCTATCAAGTCATCCCGAAACATACCTTCGGTTTCGCCGGATCCGGCGGTCGGAATTTCAACAACGGCGTTTTTCAGCCGTATGGAGGCCCTGTAGATGCCTATTCCCTCGACTCCTAGCATCATGCCCAACGTCTTGGGATATGCAGCGGATACCGTGCAGATCCCTGAGATGACCCCGACAGGTCAAGGCATTCCTTCTTTCCGGGATCTCTTTCCGTTCATCACGCAGGTCGACCCCGACGCGGGCGGCGTCATGGTCGAACGTGCATGGATGAATGCGCTTTTCAACCTGCTTGGGCAACACGCTTTTTTCCAGCAATCCGGCTGCGTTTATCCATGGCAAGCGACGCTCGACTATATTGCCGGGTGCCACGTCATGGGAAGCAACGGCATCGAGTACGTGGCTCAACAGTCGAGCGGACCGGACGTCCCGGGGGTTGGGGCAAAGAATCCGACAACCGACACGGGGGTGTATTGGAAGGCTTCTGTTGCAGGCGGTGGGAGGATTCCCGGCGAAGTCGTGCCGTTCTATAACGTGAAACTCGGCGGGCCAGCCAACCGCAACCCCATCTTCTGGGGACAGTCCGAACCCGATACGGGCTGGCTCTTTTGCGATGGCGGCAGCGATGGGCGAGGCGGCACGGTGCCAGACCTGCGAAGCAGGTTCATCGCATGTGTGAAGAATGTCAATGAAGCTGGAGAATCGGGCGGAGAAATAAGCGCCACCCCCACGATTACGGTTGCTAACTCAGCAAGCAATATTTCCGTTCAGGGGACCACTCTTACCGAGAATATGCTGGCGATCCATAATCATTCTCTGAATGGGTACCTAGGAAATAACAATAATAGCGCAGGTGTGGAAGGAAACACAGATGTAGGGAGTCTTATGTCCAACGCCACTAATTCGGCTGGTGGCTCACAAGCACACGCTCACGGCATCACTGACGCTACTCACACGCACACAGCAACAGCTTCCGCCGTCTCCACGGTCCCCCCGTACTACAAGCTGGTGTACTGCGTCAAACTCCCGGAAGATTGACCCACAAACTTATCATAGAATCACCTTTTTATAATTACAACAACCAGAGAAGTTTATATGAAACAACATGTTATAATAGTTCCGTCCGACCGCCTCATCATCGTTGACGGCACCCCGCTGCAGTTCGACTTCCCCGCACCTGAGAATATGCACGCGCTCCAGTGGCACGGCGATAACGGCCATATCGAATGGACGGACGACATCAACCACCCATTGACGCCCGATGATTATGAAGTGGATGTCGCTCCCTTCGTCACGCTGTGGGAAGCGGAAAAGGCCCGACTCGATGAAGAGGCCGCAACAGCCGAAGCCTCCCGGATTGCCGAGTACAACTCAACGCCAGCCCGCGCCGCCCGCATCCGTTCCGAGCGTGACCGCCGCCTTGATGCGACGACATGGCTTGTCGAACGGCACAAGGAACAGACCGCAGGGAATATCGAAACTTCGATAACCGGGGAAGACTATGCCGCGCTGCTGGTATATAGGCAAGCACTCCGCGATTTGCCGCAGCAGGAGGGCTTCCCTTGGGAAGGGCCGGACGATCCGAAATGTCCGTGGCCTGACGAGATCCGATTCGTGGCGAACAAGTCGGATTGAATATACAAAAAAATCCCCCTCCCATGTTCTGCCCCTGATGAGGCATATCATGAGAGGGGGATTTTCTATACGTGATTCTATGCGTGATTTACTTTGTGTAGATGTTTGGTGTATACCAGTTTGTACCGTAATATCCTTTGTTTTTAGCTAAATGCGTATGCATAGATACCCATGCACAAGATTGGAAATCGTGTGTACTCAAAAGGTACCGGGAGTTCGAATCTCCCCCTCTCCGCCATAAATTTCAAGGGCTTGTTGAAATCCAACAAGCCCTTTTTTCGTATCTCAATCACCTTCATGCGTGATTCCATGCGTGATGTCCTCAAAAATACCCGCAGCTTCTCTATCAACGCCAAGGTCATGCAAATAGATCTCTGTGGTGCGGATGTTCATGTGTCCAAGCACCTTTTGCGCCCGGCGCGGGTCTTTAAGATGGGTAGCCATGAAGTGGCGCAGGCTGTGGGCCGCAAAGAACGGTATGCCCGCCTTCTCGCAAAGGCGTTTCATAAGGTACTTGATGCGCGGCGTGGTGCGCGGGTATGGAAGACCCGTTCCGGGGGCTTCAAAAACGAACCGCTCATTTTCACGTAAGGCATAGAGACGGAACAGCACGCTATATAATGTAGGGCTCATGGCAATCGTGCGTGATTCCCGGTTCCCGCCCCGGCGTTTGCTTGTCCACAGCCGGACGGTCCTGTTTTCCAGATCGACATCTTCCCACGCCATTTCGCGGATTTCGGAAATGCGCCCCGCCGTATGGAGAAGGCAGAGCAGGAAATCCCGCTCGAACCCTGTAGCGCAGGACATGAGCTTGGCAACGTCACCTTTCGGTGGAATATATTTCACGGCCTGCACTGTGGCGAAAGGCTCAGTCTGGCGCGCAATATTGACCGGAACGTACCCCTCTCGTGCGGCCCATGAGTAAAGCGCTGATAACTCGATACGGTACTTGTTCGCGGATTTTGCGCTCACGGCTTCCTTGGCTGCTTCAAGAAAGGCTTCCAGATCGTTTTTTGTGATAGTTGAGAATTCGGTTTTAGGTCCGATGAACTTGTTTAGCTTTCGAAGAACGCTTTTCTTATAGATGAGTGTGTTCTTCTTGCATCTTCCTTCGCGTTTTTGAAGATAGAGAGCCGAAACCTCATACAAGGCCAAGCGTTTGGGCATAGTTGCGGATTTCTTGACGATTGATTCCCATTCGAGCGCCTTCATCTTGCTCAAGAATCCGCCCCGGTACGCGATTCTTTGCCCTCCTTCGAACACTTCCGCCGCGTATCGCATACCATTCTTCGTCTTGTATTTCCTGATGGACATGAGAAACCTCTTTGAGTGTATCGCTATCCCAAAGGAAGCGGACGGAGCGGAGCGTTTTTCCGCGTCCTACAGGGATATGGGGGTATATTTTCCAGATTCTACGGAACGTTTCCCGGCTGATGCCGAGTCGTTCGCTCATCTCGTCGGCGGTGAGTGTTTCCATCTTGTCCTCCCTACGCGGCCCGCTCGTACACCCGCGTCCCAATCTCAGCGATCTTCGGGTCGACCTTTGCGAGCGCATTGCACAGGGTGGTCAGCGTTTTGAGCAGGTTGTGCCAATGAAGGCCCCGGAAGTAGACGGGGCAGGTGTTCCGGGCGTCTTCGAGAAAGGTGAGCCCGGCCCACATCCCGGCGCCCCATTGCGTCCAACGGGAAGCGTCCCCGGCAGCCGCCTGAATGTCCCCGACATGCCCGGCAAGGATATGGAACCGGGCATCCAGATCTCGTTTAGCGCCTGCGGAGAGCCTGCGTTTCTGCGTGTCATCCGCGCACCGTTCGATCCAGCGGTTGACCTTCTCGACTTGTCTGCCAAGGTCGCCAAGCTGCGCCAGCATTTCCGGCTTGAGGAAAGAAATCGCCACGGTGATCATGGACAGGGCCAGAACACAGCGGGTGTGCTGAATGGCCTCGTGGGGATACGGTATTACTGGGTTGATGGGTCTTCGCATGATGCTTCTCCTCTCTAAAAGAAAAGCCCCTTTCGGGGCTACTTCGGTTCGCGGGGTTCGGGGATGGGGCCAGCCCATTGTCCACCAAGTTTTTGATATGGTACGCGGTCGATCTGCATAGTGATGGCGACGGTTCCATCTTGATAGACGTACCGAGGGATGCGGCTATCTTCATCCTTCCACCAATTCCATGCTCCTAGTTGCGGCTCGGTCGTCCACGTCAGCGCACGGGGCAGGTTGTTCCACCAGTCATAGCACTCATCGGGAAAAACAAACCTCTTTCCGCCCATTCTGAACGGGCATCCCGGTTCGCCTTCACATATCACACGTAAATATCCATTGTGGTATTCAACATGGGCTGTTGCTTGACATAATGGACACGGTAGCAACGTCAGTTCTTCGGGCATGCTTTTTTACTCCGTTTAGAAGCTCTTTTTTTTATATATCTTGTCTCTTGAAGTTTTCTCTCCCAAGCAATGAGCGAGTCGATATGCAGCTTATCCTCTTCACTAAGAGGAGGCATCAGCGTTTCAAGCGGGATATGGAGCAGATATGAAAGTACAAGCAGTTCAGTCCTCCTTAGATCCCTTTTCCCATTAATAATCTCGGAAGCACGCGCTCTGCTGCGTAAGACAACAGCTAGTTCAGTTTGTGTGATCCCAGTCGCTTTCATCCCATCGTGAATGGCTTTTTGTACTGTGGTGTTCATCTCCCTTCCTCCATGGCCTCGCGTGCGGCTTCTCATTCACATAGCCCTCCCGCGTAGATACAAACATCGGAGGTGGGCGGTTCCATCAGGGACCGTATATCGTACTGCTTTCCTCCTCGAAGGGTTTTTGACCAGAGTACGACTTCGTCGATCTGCGCCGGGCCAGAACTTCCCGGAGTAGTTGCGGCATGAAAAAATGTAGCGCGGCGCAAGCGTGACAACGCCGACACTTCCTCTTCCCAGTGACGGATCTTTTCAATCGCCCACGGGAAAAGCTGTGCGATAATACGGATGTCTTTTTTTGAGGAATTGATGCAGGGTATGCACCCAACGCGCTCAAATCCCATGCTATATAAAGGGTTCAGTTTGAGGCCATGCCGCTGGTGAATGGCGACCACATCCTTCAATGTCCACCCCATAAGCGGACGGTAAATGGTCAAACCTTCGGAATCGGGCGATTGCTCCCACATAGGGTAGCATGACCTCTTGAGGGATTCTTCGCTGCGGATACCCTGCCAGCTAAAGACGTTATAGCCTTCGTCAATCAGAGAACGTTGTACCATGATCAGGGGAATCCGCTTCAGCCGCTGAGAGCAAAACGTTGAGATTCGGCTGGGGAACATGCCATTGGAGCGGCACAAGTCAAGAAAGGCACCCCGGTAGCTTCAAATCCATGTGCGAGTGCAGAATCAACATGTTCTTGCGACCATGGTTTTTTTGTTCTGGCGACGGCCTTCCCAGATTCCAAAAAGCGCTTCTTGCGGGCCAGGTCCACAGTGAAATCAGCCTTGATGATCTGAACTTTCGGCCCTCCGGTGCGTTCATGCAGACGGGCCACATACTCAAGAGTTTCAGGGTGCTCATTGCCCGTGTCAGCGCAGACGGCAAGGAAATCGCCGTCAAGCAGTTCCAAAGCGCGAAGATAAGTTGCGCCGCTGTCCTTTCCGCCAGAGACAGATACGACATGCCTCATGTTTTCGCGCGGGATAAATGGGGGAATATGGGTGTGCCCAAGCATTATGCCACCTCCAAATCTAATATGACGGGTTCTGTGCTGTTTTCTCTGTTCATCCTTCCTTCTCCCGCGCGTTGTTCATGCAGCCGCGGCTCGATCGTGCATCCACGGGCCTGCTCCCATCCTTTGCAGAAGAATGCGGCATGGCACAGACTCATGTTTTCGAGAGACTTCGCCAAAAAACACAGAGGGATTTGGACGACGCCTCGTTCTTTCATGGATTCTTGCGAATACCATTCATCCGTGAACAGGGTATTTACGATTTCATAGCCTTTGGCTTCAAGCACAGAGATAGCTCGTTCGCGTGCTCTTTCATCTCCCTCCCTCCACGGCTTTGCGGGCGGCTTCACGCATACACTCCATGCACGAACTATCTTGGCATTTAGACATATCTACATTGCGGGGGCACATTCCAAGCAAATCAACAGCGTTAGTGTATCCGTGTGCCAACCAATCGGCTTCTCGCTCCAGCCTTTCTTTCTCCGCCTCGACTTCTTCCAGTGCATCAAGTAGCCGGATGGTGAAGTCCGCATGGGCCGCATCGAAACAGGTGTATGGGGATGACAGTCTTTCGCGCCACTGGTCGCGCTCTTCTTTGGTAGGGTGCACGTTATTTTCCCGGCGTTGTCCGCCCCACCCTTGACCTGATGACATGAGGGAAAGGGCCGCTCCAAGATTGGATGGTTCAGGCATTACTTTTTGTCAGTATCGTTCGGTTTCATTTTCCCCCCCCCACAGCCTCGCGTGCGGCTTCTACAAGACCATACAGACTTCCGTAATCGCTAGCCGTTCCGTCAAATGCTACAGCGGCTATCCAAAGATTGGACTGTTCCAGCAAATACGCCTTCCGCTCCGCTGCTTCCAGTTGAGCCTTGACCTGTTTGTCTGTTTCATCGCAATCGTCGATGTGACCAGAACCGCCACACCAAGGGCAGTTATATCTTTCGGTAAATTCTTCTTCGGTCATGTGAGTATGACCGGGCAACGGCGACGGGATTTCCCCGCCCCATGCTGCGGCTGCTACTTCTGACATGATGACGGAGTGTTTACGTGCTAGTTCTAGTTCTTGACACAGCCTGAAAACCGTAGCCGCAGGCCCCATTTTGTCGAGTTCCTTGGAGTCTCCGAGCATGTCGCCAATGGCGGCGGCCCGGAGACTGGCGAGCTCTTCGGTGGTGATCATTCTTTTGGCTCCGTCAGGGTAAAAATCAACTGCATCACGTCGCCCTCAGGCATTTTCTCTCCTTTGCGTGCTCTCTGTGCATTCTGAGCTTCAATAAGACTCACGGCAATTCTGAGCATCTCCACCATCCGCGGCACGGCGTTGCACGCGGCGACGATGTATGCGGCGTTGGCGGTTTGCTCACTTTGGAATGGCTCATCCATTCCGGCATTTGGACTACCTCGTTCGATTTTCGCAATGTCGATCATCCCTTCACGTTCTTCGGCAGTGATACATGCGTCATCTTCATCAAAGCCTTCACCTTCTTTGCATATCCACGGCCCCGGCGTCGCCGCCTTCCTCAGCCGTTCTAGTTCGTCAAGCCATTCCTGTGCTGTCATTTTCAATTCCTTTCGCTCAGTTTTCGCATATCGCCAGCAGCGGCATATCAAATTCAGGAACAGGATACTCCTGCGGGGAATAGTTCGCCGCCGCCAGTGCCGCCGCGATGGGCGGGCAGACGCTGTTGCCGATGCCGCGCACCTGCGCCGTCTTGGTGATCGGCGTACCGTCCGCCGTTTGTTCCAGAACATACCAGTCGGGGAATCCCTGCGCCCGGGCAAGTTCGCGGGGCGTGAGCATCCGCATCCCTATGTCGGCGATGAAGTATGGCGTTCCCGCAATGCTGACCGTGACGAGCCCGAAGCGATCTTTCGTCGTGACGGTATGCAGGGGGGAGTCCGCGGCGCATCCGAAGCCCTGCCCGTAGTATTTGGCAAGGAATGCGGAAACGAGGGCCGTCTTTCCTCCGCCTCCCGGCATGACCGTGGGCACGGGGGCTCCGCAGGGTGCCCCGATGCTGTTGCCGAAGTCGTCCCGCTGGAGGTGTGCGGTACACAGCGCATGGTGCGTCCCCTCGGCGGAAACGGTATGCAGGGGGGAGCCCGCGGCGTCGCCAACGTTGGAGCCACGCATTTTGACCATGTGCGCGGCGCACAGGGAATGGTGATCAATGGTGGTCACCGTCCCGGCGGGCACGTCTACGGGCTGGCCGACAACGCCGCCGAAGTGTTTGGCGAGGAACGGCTGGATCAGGCTGGCACCAAATGATGTGGTTATCGTGGACATGGGAGTATCCATGTCCTGCCCCCTGAAATACGCATAGTAGTCCGCCGTGTGGTTGAGGTGGGCAAGGAACGGCCGCACCAGAGCGTGGTGATTGCCCGTCGTTTGCGTTGCCAGCGGTTCGGCAATGTCGGTAGGGGAATGGCCGCTGGTATTCGTCACGATGAACGGTGTCGGGTTGCTCAGGACATAGCGGACAACGCCTTTCGCTATGCGCTTGAGCGTGTTTTCCGCCAAAGGCCGCACAGCCCGGATGCCATACCGCGCCATGATTTCCTCGGACGAGGCGAAAATCGACGGGCACGGGAGGGACCAGTCGATGCACTCTGCGGCGGTCCGCCACGGCTTCCGCGTCCCGGCGAGAACTTCCGGCGAGTCCGGCGCACCATGCGTCGGCTCGGGCCAGACGATGGGGCGGTTATCCCGCCGGGCGATCATGAAAAGGCGCTTGCGGATGGTCGGCGCGCCGTAATCGCAGGCCCGGAGTTCCCGCCAGTCGACGCGGTAGCCGCATGAACGGAGCTTTCTGACGAACGTGCGGAACCTCTCCCCCTTCGCGGCTTCAATGATGCGGCCTTTGTTGTCGAGCGGCCCCCATTCCGCGAACTCCTCGACGTTCTCAAGGATGACGACGCGGGGAGCCCTGTCTCCCAGTTCGGGAATCCAACGATCCACCAGCACCATCGCCAGCTCACGCCGCCGGACGCTGCGCGTCGGCGCGCCGCCCTTGGCCTTGGAGTGATGCGTGCAGTCCGGCGACATCCAGAGGAGCCCGACGCGCCGGCCGCGCGTCACCCACTGCGGCGAGAGGGTATACACGTCCTGCACATGGTGTTCGGTTTCGGGATGGTTCCGTGCGTGCAGGCTGACGGCCACCGGATCATGGTTGATGGCGGCATGGACATGGATGTCTGCCATTTCAAGCCCACAGGACGCGCCGCCAGCGCCCGCGAACATGTCCACAACGATTTCCTCGGATTGAGCGCGGAACGTGTCTTTCAGCATGTGCACCTCTTCAAACAGATGGTCGGAAAAAGGCGACCCACATCAAAGTGAGCCGCCTTTCGTTTGGGGTCATTCGTCGCCTTCGTATGGTGTTACATCCAGCACGTTGTAGGCGTACCTGTGCCGTCGGGATGGTTTGCCCCCTTCCGTGATGGGGAGCACGCGCAGGTCGTAGTAGGGGTAGGAGGGGGTAAAGAGGATTTTATCGACCTTTGCCGGACTGGTGCCGTCGCGATCCCATCCGGAGACGATATCGCCTTCCTTGTAGGGGCAGGCGGCGACGGCGGCGTCACGCTTGGCTACTTCAAGAGCGTTCTTCGCCTGTTGCACGGCGCGTTCGCACCTTCTGACCTCATCAACGAGTTCCATGATTTCAGCGTCGTTCATTACCGTTCCGTGTGATGCGTGTTGAGGTTATGGGTTCATCTTTTGCCTGAGCTGGTCGGCAAGCTCGGGAACCACGCCGAGCAGGGCCGCCCGGAGTATCGGCTCAAGGCTCTCTGCCGCCTGCTGTTCCGACAAAACAGGCGTCGGGGGTGTATCCGTTCCCGCCACATACTGCGGGCCTTCGCCGGTGCGGATCCACGAGGGATTGAGGCTTTTCTTATTGAAAAGCGTCAAGATCCAAGAATCGGGGATGTGGTTGCGCCGTTTCGCATCCGAAATACTACTCTGCTTCACACCGAGCATAGCGGCGACATCCGTTTGCGTGCGCAGGCCCGTGGACTGAAGTATCCGCTCATAGGCGTCTTGGAAAGACATGGCAAGTTCTCCTGTGAAGCCCCCGGTCTGATAAAGGCCAAACCGGGGGGTGGATGCTACGCGATGACCTTCACGCCTTCAGGCAGGTTTTCAAGCAGCCATGTGCGGATGTTGGCGATGGCTTCCAGCTTCCACGCGCCGCCGTCGCACTCGATGAGCTTGCAGGCCAGCGGGCAAGACTGGAGCCTGAACACGACCTTGTGCGCGGGCTGCGCGACTTCCGCGAAGGTGCTGAACGGGAAGACGACCGCCGGGGACGGTACGGGAACTTCTGCCTTGCGTGCCGCGCCCTGCCGGATGGAAACCTCCTGCGACACGCCGTCGTCCTGTACGCGGACTTCCGAGGTGTCCACGAGATTGCCGCTGATCTTGATGAGCGCATCGAGATCGTCCGAGGGGACAAAGCAGGACTGGAGATAGGGGACGAACTCGTCGGGTGAGGTCCAGCTTCCAAAACGGTGGACAGGGATGACGGCGTCGGCCCGCATGTAGGTGGTGCGCTGTTTCCAGCCCCCGAAAGGAATGGACATGACCCTCACGGTCGTCACATCGCAGACGTGGACAAGGAGTTTTTCGAGTTCCAGCCCGTCTGGGTTCTGGTTGAGGTAATCCACCACGGCCTGCAAGGTGCCCACGGTGAGCGAGTCCTGTTCCGCGTCATGGAGGCGTTGCCATTCCCCTTCCGGGTCAGGCTTGTAAAAGCGCAGGTCGTCTTCCGTGACATGAATGGGGAGAGCGGCCTTGGCCTTGCCGTCAAGTGATTCGAGTTCCCGGCCTACGCCGATGAGGTGCCTGTCAGCTTCGATTCGGTTGATTTCCATGTGTTTTTCTTCCTTCGGTTACTGGTTGATGGGATGTTCCTCAGCCTTCTTGAACGGGGTGACGTTCACGGTCACGTTGCCATTGCCCCTGAGTTCCGTAGGGGACGTGCCGTCAAAACGGTACTGGTCGGGGCGGTTGTCGGTGAAGGACTCGAACAGCATGGGCGCGCCGTCCAGCTTGTCGAGCACGACCGGGATGGTCTGCGGTTCCTGCGGCTGGAGGTTGGTCGTCACAACGGCCTTGGATGCGATCAGCGTCCGGCTCTCGTCGGGCTTGAAGGTGATCTTGAGGGTGACGGTGCGGGGCTTGTCCGGCGGCGTGTTCACGTCCGCTATGTTGTCCGCGACCTTGGCAAGCGCGATGTTGACGGCTTCGACCACGCCGCCGTTATTCATGGTTCGCATGTCGAGAGGGCTGCTCATGGCTCTTTCTCCTTTGGGTAAAAGAAAGCCCGCTGTGATGCGGGCGGATTGGCATTGTGCCGGGGTACATGCCCCCCGGCGGGCTCTATGGGGACGGCGCGGGAGGTGGGCGCCGGAAGGTTAGAAAACTGTGACCATGCCGACCGTGCGGAGTATGGCAAGGGCCTCCTGTACGGTGTCCTCATACTTCGGCGCGTATTTGACGCTGAGGGTCAGGGTACAAGCCACGTTCACGGGCGGGGCGAAGGGGAACCCCTCCTCCTGCTCAATGAACGAATCGGGGCGCGGTTCCGCAGGTTTGACGACGGGGGTAGGCCTGCTCTCTTCGCGGGCCTCGGCTTCCGCCGCATACACCTGCCCGATGATGCCCGCAGCGTCCTCCCCGGAAATGTCCGGCGTCAGGCAGGCCGCAAACTTCGACAGGGGAAGCGCGAAACCGTGTTGTTCCGCCTGAGCCTTTGCCGTGGCCTCCACCAGCGCGATGCGGTCGGCTTTGGCCTGTTCCATCCGGCGGGTTTCTTCGCACTCCCGCTTGTATGCGGCGATGATCCGTTTGATATCCTCGTGGATCTCGGCTTGCCTCGTGGATTTGTTCAGCCATGAAGGGTTGATGGGGATGTCCAGTTCCGGCACGCCTTCACAGCTCTTGATGTTGTCGACGACACACTGGACGGCTGCGCGTCGGCCTTCACGGTCGCGCCGCTCGAAGTCCTTGACCTGCGTGTCCAGCGCAGCGCGGGCATCCACGATGCGGGCGATCAGCGCCTTGACCTCGGCGTCGAACCCGTCCAGCGGCCCGGCAATCCGCCGCTTGATGTCCTTCCGGGCGTTGTCCATCCGTTCCTTGAGCCTGTTCAGCCCCGCCATTTCGTTTTTGATGGCGGGCACGTCGGCTTCCTGTACCTCCAACCCTGCATACTGCGCGAGGACGGTATCCAACAGCGTGGACACGGCGTCCTTGTCCCATGTGATGACCAACGGCGTCGCGGTGACGTTCAGGTCCAGCAGGGCGAGCCCGGCGGGTTGCTCCTGCGCGGGCGGGAGGGCTTCCAGAATTTCTGCGGTCTGTGCCATATTCTATCCTATTGGTTTTGCCTAAAAAGGCACGTCATCGAGGCCGGAGGCTTCGGAAGGGAAGGCGGGGCCGAGGTCTTCATAGTCGGCGGAGTGCCGCCTTTGTGTCTGGCGTCCGCCTCCCTGTCGGCCCTGTTGCCCGTCGCCGTCCGCCTTGCGGTCGAGGAACTGGACGCGCTGCCCCTGAATCTCGGTGACGTAGCGGTCCTGCCCCTGCTGATCCTGATACTTGCGGGTGGAGAGCCTGCCCTCGACGAACACGAGGCTCCCCTTGGCGAGGTACTGCGAACAGGTTTCGGCCTGCCGGTCCCAGAAGACGACCTTGTGCCATTCCGTCTTGTCGACCTTTTCGCCCCGGTCGTTGGTGTAGCCCTCATCCGTAGCCACGTTCAGGCTGCATACGGGCTTTCCGGCCTGGGTGTAGCGCATCTCGGGATCGCGCCCGAGCCTTCCGATGATCATCACCTTGTTGAGGCTGCTCATACAATCTCCTGCTGAGGGAAAGAAAAGCCCCGCCTGATTATCAGGGCGGGGCTGTTGTTACGCGGCGCGTTCCTTGTCCTGCGCTTCGATCTTGCGCTGCCGTTCCCGGTAGGCGGCGTAGATGGCCCCACTGTCCGGGTGGTTTTCCGGGATGCCGAGCCGGGTTGCCGCCTCCTTGAGCGCGGTTACGGTTTCCGCCGCTTCAAAGGCGGCGATCACGGCGTCCAGCGGCACGAATTCGGGCGGGTTTCCGGCTTCAGCTTCGGCCTTGGCCTCGATCTCCCGGCGCTTCTTGCCGAACATGTTCTTGACCGCCTCGTAGTCCGGGTGTTCCTCAGTAATCCGATGGCGGTTGTAACAGGCGACGAACCCCGCACAGTCCCGTACTTCGCTCAAATCCTTGGCGAGGGCGGCAAGGTTCACACGCTCGGGCTTGGGCTGCGGGGCGGGCTCGGGGGCGTTACGCCGGGGCTGTTCGCGGTCGGCGTCCCGCCTCCATGCACCTTCCCCGTCGTCATCATCGTCGGCCACCACGCCGACCAACGCCGAAAGGGAATAGCGCCGGGCGTAGGTGATGGCGCTGCCCATTGACTGCACAGTGTTCTTGGAGCCTGTATTGTCGTATGGCATCCTGCATTCCGATGCCAGCCATTGCCCCGACTCGTGCATCAACATGGTCCTGACGTGCGCGACTCCCTCAGTAGGGAGGACAATCTGCGCGATGGAAAGGCCGTGCTTCGGGAGCACCTTGCGGACGGCATCGATCATCGCCGTCAAGTCAGCGTATTTACGCGAGAGTTTCCCCTTTTCCCCGATGGCTGCCGTAGCGTTCTTTTCTGCGGGCTCAAGCTCTCCCTGCGCGGCGGCAAGGGCCTTTGCCAGTTCGTTGATCTGTTCGCTATGGGTATCGCACATATACTTACTCCCCGCCTTCTTCCGTTTCCGTGTGCTTGCGCCGGTTCCGCGCAAAGGCGGCATTGCCCGCCGCGATCATGAGTTCCTCGTCCGTCCAGTCCCCATCAAGTTCGGGGTAAGCGTCGTCCGTCCAGTTCATCACGGATCTCCTGCAATTCATTGGCGATGGCCAGCAACCTTCTTCTCATTGCCAAATCCAGTTTTTGTCGGGCGCTCAGGTGTCCCGCCTCATTGTTGCATGAGGCACAGGCAAGGGTCAGGTTCCGCAAGCTGTCCAGCCCGTTTCCGGCAAGCGGCACGATATGTTCCACGGTTGCCGTCTCGGGGGTCAGGACCCGCCCGCAGTATATGCAGACCCAACCGTCCCTTTCCGCGATGGAACGGATCAACAGGTTACGCTCGCGGGCATTTCGGGGCCTCCGCTCACGTTTTCCCCCGCCCTCCCACTTCCGCTGATCAAGAAAGGCGTTGAAAGCATCCTGCGCCCCGTTGATTCCTTTTGTGATTTCGCCGTCTTTGTTCCTGTAGAGCACGGCGATTCCGAGTTGTGTCGTAAAGCGGATGACTTCATAGTCATTCGTCGTGGCAAGCACCTCGGAACCATGAGCGAAGAGCCAATCTGAAAAACGCCGCAGCATTTTTTCGTTCATTGCCCCGCCTCCATGACGAGCGGCGTCATCTGTTCAAAGAGTTCCCGATCCTGCCGCTCAAAATACCCCGTGAGAAGAAAACAGAGAGCGACGATAAGCGCCGCCAGCCACGGGCGGCTCCAAAAGTTGAAGTTGAGGAGTACCGCCCATAGCCGTTTCCAGATGTCAAAGTTCATGCGGCCGCCTCCAGCCGTTCAAGAACAGCGTCGATTCCGCCGTCCTCGTCGATGAACTGGCAGTTGGTGATGGGCCGCGTGGGGACGAGTTCCCCATCATCCCATTCCGCCGCCCGGAGGCTCCAGCCCTCCCGTGTCGCCTTGAGGAACGACATCACGGCTGCGGGTGAATTGAAAAAGTGTCTGACCGTTCCGCCGTAGAGCGAATTCCCGGTTTCGATGCAGAAGAATGTGGTGGTCATGCGACCCTCCTTGCGTCGAGCTTTTCAATCCACAGGCCGACGACTTCGGCATCGGAAACATGCCCGGCGCGTATATCATCATAGAGCGCGATGAGTTCCGCCGCGTCGCATTCCCCGCCGCATTCCGGGCAGGTGAACAGGCCGTTTTCATAGGTGAGGCTATGCCGTTCCCCCTGCTCAAGGCAGTTGGGGCAGGGGAAATGCTCCCGGCTCAGGGCCGTGTCGCGTGCCAGCCGCGCGGCAAGGTTTTCTTCCGCGTCGCGCTCAATGGCGCGCATGATGCAATCTTCCGGGTGATAGCAGGTTCCAAAGGCCCCCTCACGTCCGCAGTTCGTGCCGTAACACATAGAAATACCCTCGTTTTGATGTTTGGCTTGGCGTCCCAAACCCAATGAAAAAGCCCGGTTGGTTCCGGGCTTTTCGATGGGGCTAGGCACGAAAAAAGGCTCCTCGTTTCCGGGGAGCCTTTCGGGTGTGTTTTTGCAGATGGTCAGGCGACCTTGATGGGAGTCCTCGTCAAATCCCCCTGACCTGCAAGGAGTCCTTCGACGGAAATGTCTTCATCAAGGTGTTCCCAGTGAATACCGAACGCGCTCAATTCAAACCGTTCGCGTTCCGCAACCGTCGCATTGAGCAGACGGGGGAACCAAGCAAGAGGAACGCCGATGACGCGGGCGTCATTCAGCCCCACCCACATGGAATCCTCGTCGAACCAAACCTTTTTAGGCGAAATAATCATGATACGCCCCCTTCAGGATATCCCGTTTTTCCTGAACGAGCTTGCATATTTTGCGCAGCTCCTGCGCGGAAAAACCGGCATTGAGCAGAACCCCGAACGGTTCAACAAGCGAAATTTTCGCTTCGCCGTCCTGACTTCTGACATGAATGTGCGGGGCCTTTAAGGGGTTTCCTTCGTTGGAATAGAAGAAAAAACGATAAGGCCCAATGATAAGGATAACAGGCATTAGTCCCTCATTTTTCTGAAAGAATAGCGGGTTTCACAGACTCTGTCCATATGCTTCGGCCATGTTCCGTTTCGACTCCACAGCGGGGGTTGATGTTCACCGCTCCAGTCCGGCTCTCGCCGTCTCTCAACACGTCTGCCCTCGGCGGCATCCCGTTGTGTTGAGATAAAAATACGAAAATCGTATTTATGAGTCAACATAAAAATACGATTTTCGTATTTATTTTCTTCAAAAAAAGGCAATCTTTCAAGACTGCCTTTCTTTATAGGTGGTTACTATTATGTGTTCAGCTTTCCAAGAGGCCCAGAGCGATCATTTCATCTATAGTTTTTCCAAATGCCCGTGAAAATTCGTATGCCTCCCGTAGGGTCAGGCTACGGTGACGACCTTGCTTGTCAGGTCTATAGATGCGCTTGAACTCGCGCAACGAGACATCAGGAGTGGAAAGTTTCATTGTATTATGAACGAGTTCTTTTAATTCTTTGTTTTGTTCTTGTGCCAGTTTTTCAACGGCAGCCGCGAATACAGTATCCACGCTCATAGTATCCTCCATGTACTTGGATACCATTTTCGTGCCTCCTTTTCTAAATCAAAATATACGAAATTCGTTGACTCAGTTTTACGATTATCGTACGAAAAAAGTCAACGACAACTGGTGACGACTTGTCACCGATTGGAGGCTCTTCGACAACCAGCCCCGAGGAACCCGCTCCTGACGCCGCGCCACCTGCCACACGCAGACCTCGCCGCCAGGTGAACTGGGGGAGGGATTGAGGATGGAATCCTCTCGCGCTTGGAAGGCAGTTTTGACCGGGGCGCGAAACTTAGCTTGAATAGGCGCTGCACATAGCAAAATGTCCTTCTGTTGCGTCCTTGGCATTTGAGTATGTCCTGTATTTGAGGCCTTCCCCACTGTGCTGAGGACATCCACAATCCATGTAACCATCTACTTCAAAAACAATAGTTTCAAAAAAGCTGTCTTTATTAGCCCCTAAAGTCTCCCGTTCTCCTTTAGCCCCGAATGGGTAATAGTCTCCTACAGTGCTAATAAGCATTTCTTTACCATCATGAACAACTACCGTACTCAAATGAAACAAACATTTATTCCCGACTATGAGATGACAAGCATGACCGTAATGCTTCCATTTTTTCACATTTCACCTCCAAACTTCATGGGCGGGCGGCATCGAACCACCCGCCCACATGCGGTTACTGCCCAGAGGAGAGGTCCGGGGCTTTACTGGTTACCTTTTCAACGCGGCTATGACCGATGCCTAGTTCAATACACCGGGAATCACCACGCCCTAGACCAGCGACTAGTGAAAACAACCTTATCCACGCTCTAGCATGGTTCGGGAGTACGATTTCTCGCGCTCCCTTTCATGCTGTCGGTCGAACTGTCGAAAGGTCAGCTTACCGCATCTTATTCTTCATTTTTCTTCAACAGAGGCCAGAGCATGACGAACACGCCAGACACGAAGAACAGGTCACTGACTACGGACATGAGCATGTTCGTAAAGTCGATGCCCACGGCGCACAGCCCACAAGCAATTGCTCCAGCAACGCGCCAGTTAAGCATTTTCAAGCCCGTAATCACGCAGGTTAATGCCAAGCATGGATGCGACTTCCTTGAGCACCTTGACCTCTTCGGGCTCGATCTCGCCGTCAGATTCGGCAATGGTCACTATGACATTGAAGCACAAGAGCTTTTCGTCAGGGCTGGCTTTGAGGTCTTCGATTTCCTTCATGGCCTTCTGGCGACCGATGCGTAACCCGGTTTCAAACTGCATCCTGAACATGTTGATGGTTTCGCTGATCTCGCTTCCGAAGTGTTGCAACTCAGGCAGTGCATTGATGGTCTTGTCGAGCTTGGCAAGTTCCGCGTCCTCGCATTCACCATCAGCATAGGCCACCAAGAGAGCACCTCCGACAATGGCTTGCATGAGATCGCGGTTTTCGACCTTGGCGAGTTCAGCCTTGCCCTTCTGAACGTTTTTCCCAAACATTTTTCCAAGAAATCCCATTGAATCCTCCCTTATGCTTTAAATTTATGCTGCTATGGTCGGTCAACAGCTACCTTGCGCCCTTTCGGGGTACGTCACTCATGACGCCTTTTCTCGCACCATACCCCCGAAGGGCACCTTGTCCTTTGCCTTCTGAATCGGAACGCCGTTCCGTGTTGATGCAGGGAAATGAAGTTGGCTGACATCTCACCATCTTGAGGGCTAATGGTTATCCCCGCATCACAGGGAACGGCGATATTTGAACATGGCAGCCGGGGGCGGATTCGAACCGCCGATCACAGGGTCAAAGCCTGTTGCCGTAACCGCTTGGCTACCCGGCTGTGTTTGCGGCTTCATAGCTGGCCCGGAGACGTACTCCGGGCCTTGGCGCGAACTATCTTAATTATATATGATTATTACTACATACGCTGGCCTTTTCAGCGCGTAGCGGGATCATATTGGCAATTAAGAGAGCTTCGCCTAGCAAAAGGGACATAGGAACCTCTCTTGCGGGCCTTGTCGGGCCAGCTATAAAGCCACAAACGCTATTCACTTTTTAATCTGGCGGACGGGGTGGGATTCGAACCCACGGATGCTTTCACATCGGCGGTTTTCAAGACCGCTGCCTTCATCCTCTCGGCAACCCGTCCTTTGGGATTGGGTACTGGGTAACCCCTAGGAGGAATCGAACCTCTTTCCCCGCTGGCCTCACGGGGGTCTACTTCCCTTCATGTTGCGTTCATTGGCCGATTACTTGCGACAATCCTTGAAGCTAGGGGGTCATTTAATGGCCTCACCAGCCTATTGGACCTCTTTCGCGGCTTTTCGGTTTCCCTACTGCGCCTCCATACCGCCCGGCTGGTGTCCTCCGTCCGGTTTCAGCTTTCGGCGGGCCGTTGCCGCGCCGTGTTCGCCTTCCCCGTTCGTCGTGAAAACAGTGTGCGATACTTCGAACAGTATGTCAAGAAAATCGTTCTATACATCGAATGATAAGATCAAAAAAAATCCCTACTCGGTGGAGTAGGGAAATATTTTCAACATCCTATAGAGTCCAAGTAAGCAAATGGGTCTAATTCTTGGGGAACCTCACCGTAACAGAATAAGGCTTTCCGTAATAAGCGGTAACAATGAGTTAAAACAAAATCTTTTTTCTCCCCAACAAGTAGTGATTCAGATACTCTTTTGAAAATTTTTTTATAAATTTTAGCTATTTTCCGTTCAACATCCTTTTTGGCACGCGCAATGCTCTCTCTCTCTCTCTCTCTCTTTCTTTCTTTCTCTCTCTCTCTCTCT